>ENA-OPAC01001675-OPAC01001675.1-human-gut-metagenome-genome-assembly--contig:-NODE-1675-length-9834-cov-2.494427_pt1 | contig 9834 bp, 7 predicted proteins | sample MGYA00241052_ERZ501420 | MGnify/ENA primary metagenome ERZ501420 (study PRJEB25962, sample SAMEA2042513) | human gut metagenome | biome: human gut; feature: human-associated habitat; material: faeces... | reverse complement strand
TTGCCATGTAGGAACGCCATCCGTCCGGGAGATAATTTGCATCGATCTGGTACTGGATGGAACCGTTAAGTCCGCAGGAAACATCAAAGATATCAACCTCTTCCTGAAGATAATCCAGGTATTCCAGAGTATCCTCCAGTGTATTTCCGCCCTCCATCAGCTCATCCGCACTGAGACGGAGCATGATCGGGAAGAAAGGTCCTACCTGTTTTCTTACCTCATCGATGACCATACGGCAGAAACGGGTACGGTTCTCAACAGATCCGCCGAATTCATCAGTACGTTTATTTGTCAGAGGAGAGAGGAACTGGCTGATCAGGTAGGAGTGTCCTGCGTGAATCTCTACTGCATCAAAGCCTGCTGCCTGAGCTCTCTTGGCTGCTTCACCGTATTTCTTTACAATGTGATGGATTTCTTCTACAGTTAACGGACGCGGAATCTCGCCGCCATCTTTGGAAGGTACATCAGATGCGGAAACCGGCTGCATATTTGTACGGGAAGAAACTGCGGAAGCACCTGCATGGTTGATCTGAATTGCAACGCAGGTACCGTATTTGTGAATTTCTTCTGTGAATTTGTACAGACGTGGCAGATAGTTGTCATGGTCGATACGAAGCTGAGTAGTTCCATTGGAACCCTGCGGAGAATCTACACTTGCGTTCTCTACGATGATCAGACCTGTGCCGCCCTTTGCACGTTCTTTATAATAATTGATATGAAGAAAACTCATTTCTCCATTTTGTTCTCCGTAGTTAGTTCCCATAGGCATCATAACAATACGGTTTTTGATAGTCATATTTTTTACTGTAAGTGGTTCAAAAATATGCTGATAATTGCTTTTCATTATGCGTTTCCTCCTGAATTTTTTACTGGATTTACTTGATATGTTAATTATATAACAAGGCGTTTCATAAATCTAATTGATAATATCTGCTATATAATAAAATTAATCTATTGTTTTTTGAAAAAAGAATCTGATATGCTTGATATGTTGATATGGCGGATAAAATTATCCGCTTTATTGCTTTAGAATAACCGGATAACTGAGCTGCAGTTTATCAGGATTTGCCTGACCCGGTTAAGATCAGAAACTTAAACAATCAGTTGATTTATCATATATCTAATAGGAAAGGATGTTGATCCGAAAATGGAAATGAATGAAAAAACAGTAGGGATGCTTTCGAAATTTACAGGGGTATCGGTTCATACCATTAAGTATTATGAGAAGATAGGACTTATTTCCTCAGAAAGAGGGGAACAGTCCAATTATCGGTTTTATGGAGTGAGAAGCTGTACAGATATTTATGAATGTGTGAAATATCGTAATATGGGTTTTTCACTGAAAGAAATCCAATGTCTGTTTTCGGGAGGAAAAGAGAATCTTCTGGAAGAACTTCTGGAGAAAAGAAATGAGGAACTTTCTACACAGGCAGACCAGATTATGAAAATGAAGAGTCTGGTAGAAAAATATCAGAAAGAGCTAAGGGATTTTGAACGTAAATCCGGCAAATGGTATATCGAAGAATGTCAGGACTTCTATTTCAGACGTCAGACAAAGGCTTTAAATTATATGGAAGATGGAGCAATGGAAGCTTCAGGGATTAACCTGATAGAATATGCACCGGAGAGCTATTCTGTCCTTGAACTTCTCCCTGAGTATTTTGGCGGTGAAAAAGATCTGTTTTCATGGGGACACGGCATCTTCGTAGAGCCGGGAAACGACTGGATAGCCGGAAGAGAGGGATTTGAGAAGATAAACGGCGGGAGAATGTTTACTGTATACTTACAGATCGGTGGCCCATATGCTTCTCAGGGAACCATCAGAGATGAATTTCTGAAATATTATCATCAGTTCAGGAAGGGATTTCCTGAATCAGCAGTTTATGGATTTCGTCTGAAAATATCTGTGAATGAGAATGGAGTAAGCAGTGACTGTTTCCGCTTCCTTCTTCCAGCCTGACAGAAAAGAAACCGGAACAAATCGTATAAATAGGTTTCATTGATGAATGATTATCAATGAACACCGAAAAAAAGCAAAATAAAAATATAAGAAAGTGCAGAAAAATATTAAAATATACGAAATAATAGAAATAAAGCTGAGACTAACTCTCAGCTTTTGCTTTTGAAAAAAATACATTAATATACAGAAAATAAAACGAATACAGAATCAATAATCTGTAAATAGCAAGAAAAATATATGATAACAGAATATATATCTGAAACAATGGCATAAAAAATGATGTATACAATGGTAGTTCTATCCAAAAAAAGACATATTTTTTGTAAAAAGTGCCGGATTGACCTGTGAGTAAGAGCTGGTTATAAAATTAACAATATAAAAGAGAACGGACTGAACCATAAAAAATGTATGCTTCAGAGAAAGGATGGGAAAATGACACCACAGGAAATTAAAAATATGGATTTTGAATCTTTTATCAATGCAATCCCTCAAATGAAAGAAGTAGAGCATCTGACAGCAGATGGAAATGAAGTTTACAGTATCTATAAGAAAGACGTTGTGTATGTAACAAGACCGGAGGGAGACAGAACACTTCAGATACTGGTTCCGGAAGAGAAAAAAGGAAGAACTTATCCGGCGATCTTATACGTACAGGGATCCGCCTGGATGAAACAGGACCAGTACAAACGTCTTGCTGCAATGGCTGATCTGGCAAGAAGAGGTTTTGTGACAGCAATTCTGCAGTACCGTGAGAGTGACCTGGCTGCTTTCCCGGCACAGGTACAGGATGCCAAAACAGGAATCCGTTTTTTAAGAAAACATGCAGAAGAGTATCATATTGACAGTGAAAATATCGTTATTATGGGAGATTCCAGTGGCGGACACACAGCATTTCTTGCAGGTGTAACTGCAGATCAGAAAATCCTTGATACAGAGGATTACGGAGAATTCTCATGCAAGGTAAAAGCAATTGTTGATTTCTACGGCGTATCAGATGTGTGCCAGAAAGGAGACTTCCCTACAACTCTGAATCAGGGGGAAGCTGACAGTCCGGAAGGCATGTTGATCGGAAAGAAGAATGTATATGAATTTCCGGAACTGTCCGGTCCGGTCAATCTGGCAGGCTATATCAGCCAGGAAAGAGAAATACCACCTGTTTTTATGATGCATGGAACAGGAGATGATACCGTTTCCTGGAAACAAAGTGTCCGTCTCTATAAAAAACTGCGCGAGGAAGAAAAAGACGTAATCTTTTATGTGGTTGAAAATGCAGTTCACGGAGACAATGCATTCTGGACAACAAAAAATCTTGATATTGTAGAGAAATTTATCCGAAAAAACATATAAAGGAGGAAGCTCAAGAATGAATACACTGATCATGGCGATCATTCTGATCCTTGTGGTTGTTGCCACGGTGGTTACGAAAAAACTGCCGTTTAATTTTGTATTATTTGTTGCTCCGGTTATATGCGCTCTGCTTCTGGGGTACTCCGTAGATGAAACCAGCACTTTTATTGTAGAACAGCTGGCATCTATGATGAAATCAGCGGGATTTATGCTGCTGTTTGCTTTTCTGTATTTCCAGATGCTGACGGAAGCAGGAGTTTTTGACACGATTGTTTCTGCTATTACAGGCAAATTGGGAAACAAGATGAATGTGATAGTACTTATGATACTGACAACAGTGATCGGGGGATTCAGCATTCTGACAGGAAACTTTACGCCTGCATATCTGATCACATTTCCTCTGCTGGTTCCACTTTATAAGAAATTTGATTTCGACAGAGAAGCAGCATTTATCATTGCCCAGACAGCGATGTCTGCACTTTGCTTCATTCCGTGGGGGATCGGAATGGCTTATACAGCCTCTTCAGCAGGACTGGATGTAGATGAGCTGGCAGCAGCTTCCCTGCCATGGGGACTGTGTTTTATTCCGGCAATTATTCTACAGTGGGTTTATTTCGGAATCAAACACAAAAAACGTGTGGGAACTTTTCAGGCAATAGCCACAGAAGAGGATAAAGCAGAAGAGAAAAAAGAAAATCCAAATCTCCGACCGAACTTGTTCTGGGTGAATCTGATCATCTTTGTCATCACTCTGGTTGCACTGGGCGTTTTTGGAATCAAACCGTATTTTGTATTCATTTTTGCAACAGTGATCACTGCAATGATCAACTACAGAAACAATTTCGGAGAAATCTTTGCAAAGGTTGGTCCGATGTATCTGAACATCCTGCTGATGCTTCTGGCTATCAATGTTTATCAGGCTGTATTTAACAATACCGGAATGGTAGAAGCGCTTTCCGATGGACTGATGAATATCTGTCCTGCATTTCTTTTACGTTATATCCATATTATCATGCTGCTTCTGAGCGTGGTGATCATTTATGTAGTGCCATTCCAGATTTTTAATGCACTGTATCCGATCTTTATTTCCATTGGTGCAGGATTTGGAATTCCGGCGATTGCTGTGATTGCACCGTTTGTATGTAATCTGTCACTTGCGACAAGTTCTACACCGACGAATTCATCTACATACACAGGATGTGCACTGACAGAAACAGACGTACAGCATTATTGTAAAAAAGCAGTGCCTGTACAGACAGTTACCAATGCAGTGGTAATTCTGACTGCAGTTATCTTTCATGTTTTGAAACTGTAATATTAATATATAAAAAGTCTGTTTTATCTGAGAAAAAATGCCGGATGAAACAGACTTTTTAAAATTCCTGCCATATTTTTAACAAAAAAGACAAAAAATTATTGAAATATCCTTCCAAAAAAGGTAAAATTAAAATCGGCTAAATTTTTGGGTTAACTTTTAAATATTCTCATAAAGATGGAGGGCAAACAAGAATGAGTAATGCAACACAAAGCTTAGCAGGCACAAGAATTACTTCTTTGCTTGACGCAAACAGTTTTGTCGAAATCGGACAGGGTGTAACAGCCAGATCCACAGATTTCAACATGACTGCAAACAAGGCACCATCTGACGGTGTTATCACCGGATATGGTGTGATCGATGACAAACTGGTTTATGTATACAGCCAGGATGCATCTGTATTAAACGGTACTGTTGGTGAAATGCATGCAAAGAAGATCACAAGACTTTATGATCTTGCCATGAAAACAGGCGCTCCGGTTATCGGACTTGTTGACTGTGCAGGTATCCGTCTTCAGGAAGCAACAGACGCACTGGAAGCTTTCGGACAGATCTATCTGAAACAGACACTGGCATCCGGTGTGATCCCGCAGATCACAGCAATCTTCGGAACATGCGGCGGTGGTATGGCAGTTATCCCGTCCCTGACAGATTTCACATTCATGGAATCCAAAAAAGGAAAAATGTTCGTCAACACACCAAACGCACTGGAAGGAAACAACACAGACAAATGCGACACAGCAGCAGCTGATTTCCAGAGCAAAGAGACAGGTGTGATTGATGGCGTTGGTACAGAGGATGAGATTCTTGGCCAGATCCGTTCCTTAGTATCACTTCTTCCTTCTAATAATGAAGACACAGACAATTACACAGAGTGTACAGACGATCTTAACCGCGTATGCGCAGATCTTGCAAACTGTGCAGGTGACACAGCAATCGCACTTTCCCAGATCGCTGACAACGGTGAATTCTTCGAGACAAAAGCAGACTATGCAAAAGACATGGTTACAGGCTTTATCCGTTTAAACGGCACTACAGTAGGTGCTGTTGCAAACAGAAGCGAAGTATATGACGCAGAAGGCAAGAAAACAGAAACATTTGACGGAAGCATCTCTGCAAGAGGCGCAAGAAAAGCAGCAGATTTCGTGAAATTCTGCGACGCTTTTGATATTCCGGTACTTACACTTACAAACGCAACAGGCTTCATGGCAACCTTATGCAGCGAGAAGATGATGGCGAAATCCGTAGGTGAACTGGTAGCTGCATTCGCAGATGCAACTGTTCCGAAGGTAAATGTGATCATCGGCAAAGCTTACGGTACAGCTTACGTGGCAATGAACAGCAAATCTATCGGTGCAGACCTTGTATATGCATGGGATAACGCAGAGATCGGTATGATGGATGCTTCCCTGGCAGCCAAGATCATGTACGCAGATGCAGATGCTGCTGAACTGAATGAAAAAGCTGCTCAGTACAGAGAGCTTCAGAATGGTGTTGCTTCCGCAGCAGCAAGAGGCTATGTTGACACTGTGATCAGCCCGGCTGACACAAGAAAATATGTAATCGGTGCATTTGAGATGCTGTTCACAAAGAGAGAAGATCGTCCGTCTAAGAAACATGGAACGGTCTAAGCGGGGTGACGCATATGAAAATGATCAAAAAAATAACTTCTGTATTCATGACATTTCTCGTAATGGCTGCGCTGGTGATTGGCAGCACCTCTGTGGTATTTGCCGCAGATAAGGTTGATGATACTGTTAAGTCCACACTGGTAACTACAGCAGAAGGACTGACAGATGCCATTGTCCAGCTTAAAGATGAAGAAATCGAGAATTACATGAGTTCAGGAGATGACTTTACAACAAGTGCCATGCAGTCCTGGCAGACATCCAAGGATGAACTTGGCGCAAAGAAGGAAAGCAATGGTGAAACCACTGTAACTTTCAAAGATGATCAGTACACAGTTACTGTTCCTCTTAAATTTGAGAAAGCAGATGCAAACTTTGTATATGTCTTTGACTCACAGGGAACACCGACTTCCATGTCTGTAGATGTACAGTATGGTATGGGCAAGACTCTTCAGAGAGCAGGCCTTAATACTTTGATGGGTATTGGAACTGTATTCGTAATGCTGATTTTATTAAGCCTTCTGATTTCTCTGTTCAGATTTATTCCGAATCCGGAAGCAAAGAAAGCAGCAGAAGCAAAAGCAGCCAAAGCTGCAAAAGAGGCAGAGGCAGCAGCCATCGCACAGACAGCACCTGCACAGGCAGAAGAGAACCTTGCAGATGACGGAGAGCTGGTAGCTGTTATCGCAGCAGCCATCGCAGCAGCAGAAGGAACTACAACAGACGGCTTCGTAGTTCGTTCCATCCGTAAAGTAAAAAGAAATAGAAGATAATTGTCATTTATTTAGGAGGATTTTAAAATGAAAAGCTATACAATTACAGTAAATGGTACAGCATATGAAGTAACTGTTGAAGAAACAGGAAGCGTATCCGCTCCTGCAGCAGCTCCAAAAGCAGCACCTAAGGCTGCACCTGCAGCAGCTCCGAAAGCAGCAGCTCCTGCAGCAGGCGCCGGCGCAGTAAAAGTAACTGCTTCCGTACCTGGCAAAGTTGTCAAAGTAGCAGCAAGCGTTGGACAGGCAGTAAAAGCCGGAGACAGCGTAGTTATTCTTGAATCCATGAAAATGGAAATCCCTGTAGTAGCTCCTCAGGATGGTACTATCGCAAGCATTGATGTTGCAGAAGGTGCCTCTGTAGAAAACGGAGATACTTTAGCAACAATGAACTAAGACGGGAGGTAGTCAAATGTCTTATGTAACAGAAACATTGTCCAACCTGATTCATCAGACAGCATTCTTCAGTTTGACATGGGGCAATTACCTGATGATCGCAGTAGCCTGCGTATTCCTTTACCTTGCTATCAAGAAGGGATTCGAGCCGCTTCTGCTTGTTCCTATCGCATTCGGTATGCTGCTTGTAAATATCTATCCGGACATTATGGCAAACCCGGAAGATATGTCCAATGGTGTAGGTGGACTTCTTCATTATTTCTACATCCTTGATGAGTGGAGTATCTTACCATCCCTGATCTTCATGGGTGTAGGTGCCATGACAGACTTCGGTCCGCTGATCGCAAACCCGATCAGCTTCCTGATGGGTGCTGCAGCACAGCTTGGTATCTATGCAGCTTACTTCCTTGCAATCTTTCTTGGATTCAACGGAAAAGCAGCAGCAGCTATCTCCATCATCGGTGGTGCTGACGGCCCGACTTCCATTTTCCTTGCAGGTAAACTTGGACAGTCTGCACTGATGGGACCGATCGCAGTGGCAGCATATTCCTATATGTCACTGGTTCCGATCATCCAGCCGCCTATTATGAAACTCTGCACAACAGAGAAAGAACGTAAGATCAAAATGGATCAGCTTCGCCCGGTTTCCAAACTGGAGAAGATCCTGTTCCCGATCGTTATCACAATCGTTGTCTGCCTGATTTTGCCTACAACAGCTCCGCTGGTTGGTATGCTCATGCTTGGTAATCTGTTCAGAGAGTGCGGTGTTGTAAAACAGCTGACAGAAACAGCTTCCAATGCCCTGATGTATATCGTAGTTATCCTTCTGGGTACATCCGTAGGTGCTTCCACAAGTGCAGAAGCATTCTTAAACGCAGATACTCTGAAGATCGTAGTTTTAGGTCTTGTTGCATTTGCAATCGGTACATTCGGCGGATGTATGCTTGGTAAACTGCTCTGCAAACTGACTCATGGAAAGATCAACCCGCTGATCGGTTCCGCAGGTGTATCCGCAGTACCTATGGCAGCCCGTGTATCCCAGAAAGTGGGTGCAGAGGCAGATCCTACAAACTTCCTTCTGATGCACGCAATGGGCCCGAACGTTGCCGGTGTTATCGGTACAGCCGTAGCAGCCGGAACATTCATGGCTATTTTCGGTGTATAATTGAATGAAATGAGTTCCCTGCTTTTATTGCGGATGCAATAAGCAGTGGAACAGCTATTCGATATAGAGCCACAGGGTATGACAACTGTCTGAACCCTGAAGTAATATTGGCTGAGTTATTGAGAACAAAATGATCAGTAACGAACAAACTATAAAGGAGATTTAATAATGGCAGAATTAGAGAAAAAACCTGTTAAAATTGTGGAAACCATTCTCCGTGATGCTCATCAGTCCCAGATCGCAACACGTATGACCACAGAACAGATGCTTCCGATCGTAGATAAACTTGATAAAGTCGGCTATCACGCAGTAGAGTGCTGGGGTGGTGCAACATTCGATGCATCCCTTCGTTTCCTTCATGAAGATCCATGGGAAAGACTTCGTAAATTACGTGACGGCTTCAAAAACACAAAACTTCAGATGCTTTTCCGTGGACAGAACATCCTTGGATACCGTCCATACGCAGATGACGTTGTAGAATACTTCGTACAGAAATCTGCTGCAAACGGAATCGACATCATCCGTATTTTTGACTGCCTCAATGACCTTCGTAACCTGCAGACAGCAGTAAGCGCTGCAAACAAAGAGAAGGCTCATGCACAGGTAGCTCTTTCCTACACATTAGGAGATGCTTACACACTGGAATACTGGACAGACATTGCAAGACGTATTGAAGATATGGGCGCTGATTCCATCTGTATCAAAGATATGGCAGGTCTTCTCCTTCCAAACAAAGCTACAGAGCTTGTAACAGCATTAAAAGAAACAGTTAAGATCCCAATCGACCTTCATACACATTACACCTCAGGTGTAGCTTCCATGACTTACTTAAAAGCAGTAGAAGCAGGTGTGGATATCATCGATACAGCAATGTCTCCATTTGCACTGGGAACATCCCAGCCTGCAACAGAGGTTATGGTTGAGACATTCAAAGATACACCATACGACACAGGATTTGACCAGAAGCTTCTCTCCGAGATCGCTGACTACTTCCGTCCGATTCGTGACGAAGCTCTTGACAGCGGACTGCTCAATCCTAAGAACCTTGGTGTTAACATCAAGACTTTACTGTATCAGGTACCGGGCGGTATGCTCTCCAACCTGACTTCCCAGTTAAAAGAACAGCATGCAGAAGACAAATTCTACGATGTTCTCGAGGAAGTTCCGCGTGTACGTAAAGACCTTGGTGAACCGCCACTTGTTACTCCGTCTTCCCAGATCGTTGGTACACAGGCTGTATTCAACGTACT
>ENA-OPAC01001665-OPAC01001665.1-human-gut-metagenome-genome-assembly--contig:-NODE-1665-length-9869-cov-3.210312_pt1 | contig 9869 bp, 9 predicted proteins | sample MGYA00241052_ERZ501420 | MGnify/ENA primary metagenome ERZ501420 (study PRJEB25962, sample SAMEA2042513) | human gut metagenome | biome: human gut; feature: human-associated habitat; material: faeces... | reverse complement strand
AAAGGTGCTGCCGGCGCTGGGCTTGTCCAGCGGCTGTTTGTCGATGCGCTTCTGCATCAGCTCGTTCATCCGGGCCTTGATGGCATCCGGGTCGCCTTTTTCCAGGTGGAACACTGCGCCAAGGATGCAGGCATCATTCTCTTCAAACGCGCTGTGCCGGTAGGAAAAGTCCAGCTCGGACGCTTCACTGTCCACCCAGCGGCCGTCGGCGGTGAGATAACTGACGGCTTCCAGCACATCCTTCATTTCGCCGCCGTAAGCACCGGCGTTCATGTAGACGGCACCGCCCACCGTGCCGGGGATGCCATAGGCAAATTCCAGCCCGGTGTAGCCGTGCTGGAGGGCAAATTTGCACAGCTCGGAAAGTTTCAGACCTGCCGGTGCCGAAATATAATCGCCGTCGGCATTCTGATAAATCGACAGTCCCATTCCCGCTGCTTCGGCAGAAACATCAATGACTGCTCCTCGAAAGCCCTCATCCGCAAACAGGATGTTGCTGCCATTGCCCAGCAGGTAATAGCGGATCTCCGCCTGTTTGCAGAACTGAACGGTCTGACAAAGCTGATCTTCATCCCGCGGCATCACAAACAGGTCGGCCGGGCCGCCAATGCGGAAAGTGCAGTGTGCCGAGAGCGGCTCGTTTTCTTTATAAAGGATTCCAGCCGCCTGCAGCTGCTGCTTGAGTTGTTCCATGGTGCGTGCTCCTTTAGTCCAGTTTATCGTCCAGACCCAGACGGATCAGCAGCTCCTTGGCCGCATTGTAACCCATCTTTTTCTGGCGGTTGTTGATGGCCGCGGTTTCCAGCACCACAGCAAGGTTGCGTCCGGGCGAGACCGGAATGCTGGTGCTGGGAATGCTGACGCCCAGAATGTCGTAATATTCGTTTTCCAGACCCGTACGCTGGTAATTCTTGGTAGGGTCCCAGGCTTCCAGCTGGACCACCAGGTCCAGGCTCTCGCTCAGCTTGACTGCACCCACACCGAACACCCGGGCCACATTGACGATGCCAATGCCGCGCAGCTCAATGAAGTGGCGGATATTCTCCGGAGCGGTGCCCATGATCTGCCGGTTGGACACCTTGCGCAGCTCTACCGCATCGTCGGCCACCAGACGGTGCCCGCGCTTGACCAGCTCAATGGCCAGCTCGCTCTTGCCGATGCCGCTGTCGCCCAGGATCAGGATGCCCTCGCCGTACACCTCCACCAGCACGCCGTGCCGGGTGATGCGGGGAGCCAGCTCCAGGTTCAGCACGCTGATCAGGCTGCCCATCAGGGTGCAGGTCGTCTCGTTGGAGCGCAGCAGCGCCACGCTGTGCTTTTTGGCCAGCTCCAGCATCTCCGGGAACGGTTCCAACTCTTCGCTGCGGCCCACGATAACAGCCGGCGGCTGCTGGCGGAACAGCTGTTCCAGCGCCTCGTAGCGCTTTTCGGCCGAGAGCCCGGACAGAAAATTCATCTCTGCCAGACCCATGATCTGCAGACGGAGTTTATCAAAATAGTCATAGTATCCGGCCAGAAACAGACCCGGACGGTTGACCTCTGCGATCTCAACATTGATCTGGTCCAGTTCTTTGGGGGTATAGACCACCTCCAGGCTGACGCGCTCGGTCAGCGTTTTGAGCGAGACGTTGAACGTACCCATCCTTGTTCCTCCTGTGTTCTTGTGCCCGGCTGTGCGCCGGCAGCGGCACAATATATTCCTCCTTATATTATAATCGAGACGATTCCAGATTACAATCACTCTTTTCGGAAAAGTTCCTGACAATTTCCCGGGTCCTGAACTTCCACCCGAAAAAGCAAAGCACCCCATCTGCCGTACAAATTTTACCGTGTACCGCAGATGAGGTGCTTTTCCCTGCCTTGTTTTTTATCTTTTGAAAATATATTTTAGCAAGGCTATGACCACAAGGATTGGAAGGCCAAAAATAACAAGGATCATAATTAATTCGTTCGGGGTCATGATTTTGCTCCTCTCTGCGCTTGAAAATCTTCCAAGGATAAGCAAGGCTCATCCACTTATACAGCAATTATATAACGTTTTGTTTTATATGTCAATATAACAATTCGTTATGCGCTATATTCCCATTATCGCAAGATTAGAAGTCAGCGTAGCTGCAACGGCATAGTTGCGATACACAAACCAACGTTGTTGCTATTGCATTAAAAAGTTGGTTTGCTAGAAAGTTCTCCAGGATGAGAGGTGTTTGCCAATGTATCAACGCATCCGCGATCTGCGCGAAGACCGGGATCTGATGCAAAAAGACCTTGCAGCATATCTGAAATGCACACAGGTTTGTTATTCCAATTACGAAACTGGAAAGCGTGATATCCCGACCGATGTGCTCAAGGCGCTTTCCCTATACTATGATACAAGTGTTGACTATATCCTTGGTTTGACCGACGAACCAAAGCCTTATCCAAAACCGACCCGATAACACAGTCTGGCAGGAACGACCTGCTATGCTGTGTTTTTTTGTGCCCCGTGCACAAGATTTTTACATTTTTCTTACTTTACATGAGTTTTACATTCCGCAGATTTCAAATTTTACATTGCCGCCCTATACTGAGATCAGGAAGAAAACATGTCAAATCAAAGTGAGGAAAATCCTTATGACTATTTTCAATGTCTTTTCTCTGCTGGGCGGCCTGGCCCTGTTCCTGTTCGGCATGGACATCATGGGCAAGGCGCTGGAAAAGCAGGCCGGCGGCCAGCTGCAGAAGATCCTGAGCAAGCTGACCGACAGCCCGCTCAAAGGTTTCTTTCTGGGTCTGTGCGTAACGGCCATCATCCAGAGCTCCAGCGCCACCACCGTCATGGTGGTCGGTTTTGTCAACAGCGGCATCATGGAGCTGCATCAGGCCATCGGCGTGATCATGGGCAGCAACGTGGGCACCACCGTCACCAGCTGGATCCTGAGCCTTTCGGGTCTGCAGGGCGACAGTGTGCTGATCAAGATGCTCAAACCCACTTCTTTCAGTCCTTTGCTTGCATTTATCGGCATTTTGCTGTATATGTGTAAGAGTGAGAAGAAAAAAGGTGTGGGCACCATCCTCATCGGCTTTGCCGTGCTGATGACCGGCATGACCACCATGTCCAACGCAGTGCTGCCGCTGCAGGGCGAAGAGTGGTTCACCAGCCTGTTCGTCCGCTTCTCCAACCCCATCCTTGGTGTGCTGGTGGGCGCACTGGTCACCGGCATCATCCAGAGTTCCAGCGCCAGTGTGGGCATTCTGCAGGCACTGAGCGCCACCGGCGTGATCACCTACGGCAGTGCCATCCCAATCATCATGGGCCAGAACATCGGCACCTGTGTCACGGCGCTGATCTCCTCGGTGGGTGCCACCAAGAATGCCCGCCGGGCCGCCATGGTGCACCTGTACTTCAACATCATCGGCGTGACCATCTTCCTGTTTGGTTTCTACGGTCTGAACGCCGTGTGCCACTTTGCCTTTGTGGATTCCACCATTGAAGCCTGGGGCATCGCCGTGGTGCACTCCGCCTTCAACATCCTGGCCACCCTCATCCTGCTGCCTTTTGCCAACGGGCTGGAAAAGCTGGCCATCCTCACCATCCCGGATTCCCCGGAAAAAGAGAGCTTTGCCCTGCTGGATGAGCGTCTGCTGAACACCCCGGCTGTGGCCGTGGAGCGCGCCCGCAGCGCCACCGCTGACATGGCAGAGCTGGCCCGCGTGGGCGTGGTGCAGGCCATGAGCCTGACCCACCAGTGGAACGACGAGCTGGCCCAGAAGGTGCGTAACGAGGAAAGCACCGTGGACCGTTATGAGGACGCTCTGGGCACCTACCTTGTCAAGCTGTCCGGCCGCGAGCTGAGCCACGCCGACAGCCAGAGCGTGAATACCCTGCTGCACACCATCAGCGATTTCGAGCGCATCAGTGACCACTCGGTCAACCTGCTGGAATCCGCGGAGGAAATGCACCAGAAGAACATTGAATTTTCCAAGGACGCACAAGAGGAGCTGCAGGTGCTGGAAGATGCCGTGCAGGATATCCTGAGCCGCACCACCGACGCCTTCCGCAAGGGAGACCTGCACCTGGCCAGCAAGGTAGAGCCGCTGGAAGCTGTGGTCAACGAGCTGGTGCGTGCCATCAAGGCACACCACATCGCCCGCCTGCAGACCGGCAGCTGCTCCATTGAGTACGGCTTTGTGCTGGACGATCTGCTGACCAACTACGAGCGTGTGTGCGACCACTGCAGCAATGTGGCTGTTGCCCAGATCGAGGTAGCACAGGACAGTTTTGACACCCACGCTTACCTCAACGATCTGCGCCATGGCAAAGATACCAAGGAGAGCGAAGAATTTCATCGTCGACTGGACAAATACCGGGAGCGGTATCTCTTCCCGGACAATCAATCTGCGGAGGAATTTGACAAATGATCTATATCGTAGAAGATGATGACGCCATCCGTGAGCTGGAGCAGTATGCCCTGCAGTCCAACGGTTATGAAGTGGCCAGCTTTGCCAGTTCCGAACCGTTCTGGCAGGCCATGCGCACCGAAGCCCCGGAGCTTGTGATCCTGGACGTGATGCTGCCCGGCGAGGATGGGTTCTCCATCCTGAAAAAGCTGCGCAACACCCCTTCCCTGCACCGGCTGCCCATCATTATGGTCACGGCCAAATCCAGCGAGCTGGACACCGTGCGCGGGCTGGACTGCGGTGCCGACGACTACATTTCCAAACCGTTCGGCATCATGGAGTTCCTCAGCCGGGTGCGTGCTTCTCTGCGCCGGGCGGCTCCGGAGGAACGGCCCAATGTGCTCAGCTTCCATGAGATCCTGCTGGACAATGCACGTCACAGCGTGACGGTGAACAACCAGCCTGTTGAACTGACCTACAAAGAATACAGCCTGCTGCGCCTTCTGCTGGAGAACACCAACCTTGTGGTGACCCGCGAGACGATTTTGCAGGTGGTGTGGGGCACCGACATTTCGGTGGAAAGCCGCACCGTGGACATGCACATCCGCACCCTGCGCAAAAAGCTGGGCGATGCCGGACGCTACATTGGCACCATCCGCAAGGTGGGCTACAAGCTGGCCGATGACGAGGAGGCTGGAGACGAATGAAGCCGCACAGCATGGAAGAAAAAATCAGCTACCGGCTGTTCCTCATGGGCTTTCTGGGGCTGCTGTTCACCGCAGCACTGTGCATCTTTGTCTTTCACCGGGCTTTTACCGCCCAGGCCTGGGATGACCTGGAAAAAGAGAGCGATCTCATCCGTGCCGGGTATGACCTGACCAGCGAGCCGCAGCAGCTTTCTTTCTTTGTGACCGGCGACCTGCGCATTACGCTGATCTCTCCGGACGGCGACGTGATCTTTGAGTCTGCCACCGATCAGCCCATGGAGAACCATCTTACCCGTCCGGAGATCGTGCAGGCGCTGCAGGGCAGCATCGGCAAGGACATCCGTGATTCCCAGACCATGGGATATGAGACCTATTATTATGCCGTGCAGCTGCCCGGCGGCAACATCCTGCGCGTGGCGCAGGACGCCGAAACGGTGTGGTCGGTCTACGACGGAGCCCTGCCGGCCATCGTGCTGAGCTGCGTTGCCCTGATGTTGGCTGCCGCGATCCTATCCACCCTGCTCACCCGCGCCCTTGTGCAGCCGGTGCTGAACATGACCGAGGATCTGGACCACATTCAGGATAAGGTCCCGTACAAGGAACTGATCCCCTTTGCCGAGAGCATCCATGCCGACCGCATCCTGCGGGAAAACAACGAGAAGATGCGGCAGGATTTCACCGCCAATGTGAGCCACGAGCTCAAGACCCCGCTGACCAGCATTTCCGGGTATGCGGAACTGATCGAGACCGGCATCGCCAAGCCGGAGGATGTGCCCAGTTTTGCCCAGAAGATCCATGGCGAAGCCAGCCGGATGATCCAGCTGGTGAACGATATCCTGCAGCTGTCCAGCCTGGACAACGCCTCCGAGACCTCCTCCATGCCGGAAATGGAGGTCGTGGACCTGCTGGACGTGGTCAAGGAGTGTGTGGAGCGTCAGAAGCTGAACGCCCGCCACGCCTACATCACCCTGACCTATCTGGGCGAGAGCGCACCGGTGCGGGGCAACCGCAATCTGTTGGATGAATTGTGCCAGAACCTGTGTGACAACGCCATCCGCTACAACCGCCCCGGCGGCAAGGTGCAGATCGTGACAGCATGCACCCGGGACGGCCATTGCAGCCTGACCGTGACCGACAACGGCATCGGCATCCCGCGCGAGTCGCAGAGCAGTGTGTTCGAGCGCTTCTACCGGGTGGACAAGAGCCGCAGCAAGGCCACCGGCGGCACCGGTCTGGGGCTGGCCATCGTCAAGCACATTGCCCTCATCCACGGGGCCCGCATCAAGCTGGAAAGTCAGGTGGACGTCGGCACGACCATCACGGTCACCTTCCCCACGGCATCCTGATTTTTCAAGCACCCAGAAATACAACGTCTGCCTGCAGCTGCGGGCAGGCGTTTTTTGTTGGGTCAACCCCGTCGGGAGAGCCTGTGCGCAGCAGACTGTGCTCCCGCAGATGCAGCAGGTCTGTCCCCTGCTGCCAGCAGGAACGTACCACCCCAAGGCAAAGCTCTTCCAACTGTTGACACTGTGCCGCATCCGGCTGCGGCGTGCCGTAGGCCGTCTGGCAGTCCAGACGCAGGGTGGCCGTCTGCTTCCGGAGAGCAACTGAGACGGTGCACCGCCGGATGGTTACACGCTTTCCTTGCAGCCAGAAGGTTCGTTTGCCCGGTGTGCCCGTCAGCAGAAGAAACGCCTCTGTCTCGTTTTCTGTCAGGCGCTGCACCGCACCGCTCCCGGTGCGGAAGGCCCCGCTGCCAGAAACCATCACTTTCCCTTCCTGTGCTTCGGGCAAGCAAAGTACAGGAAGCAGCATGCTTTCCTCGTGTGCATACAGCCGGGGCATTGCCGCCGAGCCCGCTTTGAGTTTGTCCAGCAGTTTGTCGGGCAGAGTCTCCGTTTTTCCGCACGACTGCAAGAGTATTTCCAGATCAAATTCTGTGCAGGAAAGTCGGGCCGCTGTGCGCCCGCAGCCGCGTTCCAGCACCAGATTCTCATAAGCTGCCAGCACGGCATCCTCCGTCTGCTCCGGGAACAGTACATAATCGCACAGACGATAATCTGCCGTCTGCGGCAAAGTTCCTTCGGCAGCGGCAAGGGCTGTTTCCAATGTCTGCCCTCGGCCATCGGCGATGCGCAGTGCGGCTGAGGCATCGGCTGCGTCGGCTGCCGCTTCCGGTGACTGATACAAAAGCCCCACCGACCAGGTCTGTTCCTTCTGTTCCAGATAAACCACCCGTATCATACTTTTTTCAGTGGTCTCACAGCGCAGGAACAGCAGGCACCAACCGACAAGCACCGCATAAAGCAGAATTCGGGCCCACCGCTGCTTCATTGCCGCACTTCCTTTCGCTTTTGTATGGCGTACTCCTGCCCTAGCATCCGGATGGCCGTGCACAGCACCCCGATGCGAAAAATCGCGCAGGTCAGCCAGACCAGCAGCAGCGCCGCGTCCAGCCGGGAAAATGTCCCGGTGCTCCATGCACACAGCAATTCCCGCGCCGGGTATGTCCGACCGAACACCAGTGCCATGCCAAGCGTTGCCGCCGTTTGTACAAGGGCTGTGAGAATGGGCAGGCAGACACCACGCCGCTCCTCCCGGCCGCAGAGCAGCGGTACCGCAAAGTATTCCGCATAGACCGGAACGGTGAATGCCGTGCTCTGCGGCGCAGCCTGCGCAAACAGCCCGGCCCAGTGCATCTGCCGGGCCAGCCCCAGCAGACACACCGCGCTTCCCACCGCCACAAACCACCACAACACCTGCGCCGGGGCACCCCATGCGCGGGCAGGCATCTGCCAGCCCGCCCAAAGCAGCAGCGGCAAAAACCCCAGCAATGCCAACGAAGAAAACTCTTCCCGGCAGACTTGCAGAGCCTTCCAGAACGTTCCGGCCAGTTCTGCCATCAGCCAGACCTGCAGGCAAAATGCAGCTGCCCAGGCGGCAGGCTTTGGCGGGCCGGACTGCCAGAACCGACTGACCAAAGCAGAAAGTATCATCAGCAGTACTGCAGCCAGCACCTCCTGCCAGAGGAGTGCCCGGGACGAACTGCATACCGGCAGACGCTCTGCCGCCGCCGCGGCAAAGATGCTGAGGGTCACTGCCGGCAATGAAAATTTGTCCTGCGTTTTATTCATGCGCGGGGCCTCCGTTTTTGCCAGATGTTGAACCCCTTGCGGGACAGGTGCCGATAGTTGCGCCGGATGACGCCGTCCTCGGCCAGCGGGCTTTGCGGGAACGGATGCTGTGCAAGATACGGCACCCCCAGCATCCCGGTGCCGGACAGGCTGAGCAGCAGCACAAAAAAAGCCCCGGCCAGTCCCACCGGCCCGGCAAGCCCCGCAGCCACCACTACGCCGATGCGCAGCAGGGTGGCCGGTTCGTACAAAGCGGGCGTGACGAACACCGCAATGGACGTAATGCTGGCCACAAAGATGACCGGGGTGCTCATCAGGCCGGTGGCAATGGCGGCATCGCCCAGAATGAGGGCGGCCACCAGACTGACCGAATGCCCCAGCGACTGCGGCATCCGCAGCCCGGCCTCCCGGATAACTTCCAGCAGCAGGATGACCAGCAGCATTTCTGCAAACAAGGGCAGCGGCGTAGCCTTTTCGGCGGCTTCGATCTTATACAGCAATTGGGGCGGGATCAGCTCTGGCAGATAGACCGCCAGACAAACGAACGCCCCCGGCAGAAAGACCGTGAGGTAAAAGGAAGCATAGTTCAGCACCCGCAAGAAGGAGGCGAACACAGCAGTGGACGCGTAGTCGTCCAAGCATTCAAAGTTTTCACAGAAGAGCGCCGGCAGCACCATGGCCGACGGGCTGCCATTGACCAGCACTACAATGCGGCCCTCACATAGTTTGGCCGAAGCCGCCGCCGGGCGCTGGGTGTAGCTGACCGGAGTGAACAGCCGTGCCCGGCTGGGCAGGAGCCACGGTACAAAATAGCTGCTGTCCAGCAGCAGCTCCGGCTTTGCAGCGGCAAGGGTCTGCCGTACCTGGCGCACCATGGCAGGGTCTGCTTTGCCTCTGCAGTAGCAAATAGCGTACTCTGTCCCTGCGGCGGTGTCGGCCTGCGCCACCTCCAACACCAGATCATCGGTGCGGACCAGACGGCGCAGCAGGCTCAGATTCACCCGCAGCAGGTCGGCAAAACCCTCCCGCGAGCCGCGCAGGTTGCCCTCTCCTTCCGGCTCGTCCACCGAGCGGTACTTGAGGGCCTGCACCGAAAAAGCAATGCCTTTCGCGCAGCCATCCAATAGCAGCACTGCCATGCCTGCCGTTAACCGCTTGACAAGATCCGGCAGATCCTCCACCGGGGTGCTCTCGGCCGGGGAAGCGGAACCATGCAGGATGTGCTCATACACTTCCTGCCCGGTGCATGGGCAGGGCTGCTGCAGCGCCTGCCGACTGGCCGCGTCCAACAGCAGCTCCCACAGTGAATCCAGACTGGCCATGCCGTCAAACAGCACAATGCAGCCCCGGCAATGATAAATCATGATTTCCTTGGCATAATAATCCGCAGAGGCACCGAACCGGGCGTCCAGCTCTGCCAGATTTTCGGCCAGATGCAACGACAACTGCTGCACACAACATCCACTCCTTTGCACAGCAGTATGCCCGGCTGCAGCGGCATCCATTCCGCCAGAAACGACAGGAGGTCTTGTTACTTGAAGCTTCTGATCTGCCGCACGATCATCATTTATCTGTGCGTTCTGTTTGCCATGCGGCTGATGGGCAAGCGCCAGCTGGGCGAACTGCAGCCCGAAGAACTGGTGTCCACCAT
>ENA-OPAC01001663-OPAC01001663.1-human-gut-metagenome-genome-assembly--contig:-NODE-1663-length-9878-cov-3.633208_pt1 | contig 9878 bp, 7 predicted proteins | sample MGYA00241052_ERZ501420 | MGnify/ENA primary metagenome ERZ501420 (study PRJEB25962, sample SAMEA2042513) | human gut metagenome | biome: human gut; feature: human-associated habitat; material: faeces... | reverse complement strand
CGGGATTTTGGCATATTCATGCCAAAACACCTCGCGGGACAGTGGTGTGTGAACAATAACAAAATCTCATAAATAAATGAAAAAAATTACCAAAAGAACTTGAAAATTGGATTAAAATAGTATAATATAAAAACATAAACAAATTAAGAATGCATAGCAACTATAACTTATTAACGTTGAGTGACAGCAGATTGCTGAATAGTAACGGACAGACGATATACTATAAAGAAAGAATTGAGGGCAGAAATATGAAGATTACAGATACCATTAAATATGTCGGAGTGAATGACCATCAGGTAGATTTGTTTGAGGGACAGTATGCAGTGCCAAACGGAATGGCATATAATTCCTATGTGATTCTGGATGACAAGGTTGCAGTTATGGATACTGTAGATGCCAATTTCAAACATGAATGGCTGGATAATCTTGAACAGGCACTGGGCGGACGTAAGCCGGACTATCTGATCGTTCAGCATATGGAGCCTGACCATGCAGCAAATGTAGCGAACTTTCTGGAAGTATATCCCGGCACTACAGTAGTAGCCAATGCGAAGACATTTGTAATGATCAAGAATTTCTTCGGACTGGATCTGGAAGGGCAGAAACTGGAAGTAGAGAATGGTTCTACGCTGAGTCTGGGAAATCATAATCTTACTTTTGTATTTGCGCCAATGGTACACTGGCCGGAGGTTATGGTGACTTATGACAGCACAGATAAAGTTCTTTTTTCGGCAGATGGATTTGGTAAGTTCGGTGCTCTGGATGTGGAAGAAAACTGGGATGATGAAGCAAGAAGATACTTTATCGGTATTGTTGGTAAATATGGTGCACAGGTACAGAGACTTCTGAAAGTAGCAGCTACTCTGGATATTCAGATCATCTGTCCGTTACATGGTCCGGTACTTACAGAAAATCTGGGACATTATATCAGCCTCTATGATACCTGGTCCTCTTACACACCGGAGGAAGAAGGAATCGTAGTTGCATATACTTCTGTATACGGACATACCAAAGAAGCAGTCAATCAGTTTGTGGAGAAATTAAAAAGCAAGGGATGTCCGAAGGTAGTTGTTTATGATCTGGCAAGAGATGATATGTCTCAGGCACTCAGTGATGCATTCCGTTACAGTAAGCTGGTACTGGCAACAACTACTTATAATGCAGGAATCTATCCGTTTATGAATGACTTTATTACCCGTCTGGCAGAGCATAATTTCCAGAACCGTACGGTAGGTCTTATTGAAAATGGTTCCTGGGCACCTCTGGCAGCAAAAGTAATGAAAAATATGCTTTCTGAATGTAAGAAGATCAACTGGCTGGACACTACAGTGAAGATTATGTCCGCAGTAAATCAGGAAAACAGAGATCAGATGGAAGCGATGGCTTCCGAGCTTTGTAAGGAATATATTGCAAAGAATGATGAACTGGCAAATAAAAATGACATGACAGCATTATTCCGTATTGGTTATGGTCTCTATGTAGTGACATCAAATGACGGTAAGAAGGATAACGGACTGATTGTCAACACAGTTACCCAGCTGACAGACTCTCCGTTCCGCGTTGCAGTTAATATCAATAAGACAAATTATTCTCACCATGTTATCAAGCAGACAGGGGTGATGAATGTAAACTGTCTCTCTGTAGAAGCTCCGTTCTCTGTATTTGAACAGTTTGGTTTCCAGAGTGGAAGAAGCGTGGATAAATTTGCGGGACAGAAGGTGAATCGTTCTGATAACGGACTGATATTCCTGGACAAATATATCAACGCATTTATGTCCCTGAAAGTAGAGCAGTATGTAGATCTGGGAACTCACGGAATGTTCATCTGCAGTGTGACAGAAGCCCGCGTGGTAAGTGACCAGGAGACAATGAGCTACACCTATTATCAGAAAAATGTAAAACCGAAACCTGAAACAGAAGGTAAGAAAGGATTTGTATGTAAAGTCTGCGGATATATCTACGAAGGTGATGAACTTCCGGAAGATTATATCTGCCCACTGTGTAAACATGGTGCTGTAGACTTCGAACCGATTGGATGAAAGATTTCTCTTGTTAAACTGCTAAAGAGTGACATTCTGTTATATGAATAATTGTTGAGATTTCAGAGTGATCTGATTGATAAAATAAAAAATAGAGATTGTCAGTGGTTATTAAATAGCTGGCAATCTCTATTTTGCTCCAATATGGTACTATTATTAAATGCAGAAAATAGTACAATTACAGTTGTATTGTAAGGATGAATAGACGATGGGATATTAATAGAAACATTATGGGATGTAAAGAAATTTTGATAGACGAATTCAATAGCAATATGTTACACTTTATAAAAGTTAGAGTTTAATATATCAAATATAAAGGGAAGTGTGTCTATTGAAACAAATTAAAAAGAAACTTCCAATAGGAATAGAAAATTTTGCAAAGCTTCAGGCGGAAGATTTCTACTATGTAGATAAAACGATGCTTATCAAAGAACTTCTGGATAATTGGGCGGAGGTGAATCTGTTTACACGTCCGAGAAGATTTGGTAAAACACTGAATATGAGTATGCTGAAAGCATTCTTTGAATTAAACGGTGATAGGAACTGCTTTAAAGGAACAAGAATTTTCAGAGAAGTTTATCTTTGCGAACAATACATGGGAAAGTTCCCTGTGATTTTTATTTCCCTGAAGAGTATCAGCGCGCAAACTTATGAAAAAGCCTGTGATATGGCAATACAGATTGTAAATGGTGAGGCGCGTAGATTCCAGTATTTATTGGACAGTGAACGTTTGACGGAATATGATAAGGATGCGTTCAAATCATTGCTTCTGCCGGATATGAAGGAATCTGTTCTGTGCAGCAGTCTGAGGATTCTGTCAGAACTTCTGGAGAAACATCATGGTCAGAAAGTTATCTTATTGATTGATGAATATTTTGGATTTACGGATAGGGATGTAAAGAATATATTGGAATATTATGAACTTTCTGAGCATTATGATGAAATAAAAATGTGGTATGACGGATATCGGTTTGGAAATGTAGAGGTTTATTGTCCCTGGGATGTGATAAATTATTGTGATGAATTGCGTATAAACAATATGGCGCAGCCACAGAATTACTGGTCTAATACTAGCAGTAATGAAGCGGTGAAACGCTTTATTCAGGAGACTGATAAGGGAACGGTCAGAAAGGAAATTGAGAAACTGATAGCAGGAGAAACAATTGTAAAGGAGATTCATCAGGAACTGACATATCAGGATATGTATGCTTCGATTGAAAACCTGTGGAGTGTTCTTTTTACTACGGGATATCTCACACAGACCGGAAGAAAAGACGCAAATACGTTCATGCTTACCATTCCTAATATGGAAATACGTAATATTTTTCTGACACAGATTATGGAATATTTTAAGAAAACTGTTTCTGAGAATGGAGAAGCACTTGAAAAATTCTGTAATGCATTAAAAGATGGAAATTCCGAAGTGGTAGAACAAAGTTTGAACAATTATCTGAAAAGGACCATCAGTATTCGGGATACCTTTGTAAAAAAACAGATGAAAGAGAATTTTTATCATGGGATTTTACTTGGAATTCTTGGATTTCAGCAGAACTGGAGTGTGTCATCAAATAAAGAATCGGGTGATGGATACAGTGATATTTTGATAGAAACAGAAGATCAGGAAACTGGAATCATTATAGAAATAAAATATGCCGAAACAGGGAATCTGGAAGCTGTCAGTGAAGACGCATTAAAACAGATAGAAGACAGACGATACGAGGAGCAACTGCTGGAAGAGGGAGTAGAGCATATTTTGAAATATGGTATTGCATTTTACAAAAAGAAATGCAAAGTAATGGCAGTCAAATAAATGAAAAACAAATACAAAAAAGCAGCAGAACCATTGAGGGATAGTGATTCAATGGTTCTGCTTTTTACTGTCTGTATTGATGAAGTTGCTTAATGTAACTGGAACACAACAGTTTCGTAAGGTTTGAGTACAAGTGTTCCAATTCCGTATTCAACTTCGTTTTCGCCGTAATTGGAAACGATTATTGGAGTGTTGCACGGTAATTCAATATCTTCAGCGCCATAATGGAATTTCTGCATGGATGCAGAGAAATTATGCACTGCCAGCCATGTTTCATCCTGATAACTTCTGGTATAGGCAATTACCGGACCATCTTCCGGGCAGCAGAGTTTGAAATCTCCATGAGCCATTACCGGATGTTTCTTACGCAGTGCGATGAGATTCTGGTAGAATCTGAAAACAGAACAGTCATCATTCATCTGGCTTTCTGCGTTAATGAGTTTGTAGTTTGGATTGACACCAAGCCATGGAGTATGCTCAGAAAATCCGCCGTTTGGACTGTCGTTCCACTGCATAGGAGTTCTTGCATTATCACGGCTGATACTTCTGGATTCTGCCAGTGCTTCTTCAGGAGAAGCTCCCTGTTCGATCATGGTTTTATAATAATTGCGGGTATCAATGTCATTGTAATCATCGATAGATGGGAAGGCAACATTGGTCATTCCCAATTCTTCGCCCTGGAAAACAAAGGGGGTACCGGGAAGTGTGTGCAGATAACATGCCAGCATTTTTGCAGATTCTGACCAGAATTCTCTGTCATTTCCGTAAAGGGAAACCTGACGCGGTTTGTCGTGATTACTTAAAAATCTTGCCCACCATCCGTCTTTTTTCAGGATTTCATAATCTTTCTTAAGATCATGTTTCATTTTCTCTGGTGACCATGTCTGGATTTCAACAATCGGAGGGACAAATGGAATGGCCATGTTAAATTCTTTGCTTGCTGCGCTGGAATAGTTGATGGCATCCTGTTCATTGTTGATATTAACTTCTCCTACACTCATCAGATTGTCGGGAGTCATTGTTTCTGCAACCATTTCACGGATGTAGCGGTGGGTTCCCTCCAGATTTACACACGCTACAGTACCAATGGGTTCATTCATATCTGCACGTCCGTCCAGTCCTTTGTCAAGATAACTGATGGCATCAATGCGATATCCGTCAACACCTTTCTCATTCCAGAAACGGATAATATCAAAAATTTTCTCTTTAGTTTCCGGATTATCCCAGTTCAGATCCGGTTGTTCTTTAGCAAAGAAATGGAGATAGTATTGTCCACGTTCAGGAACATATTCCCAGGCACTTCCGCCAAATACGGACATCCAGCAGTTGGGTGCGCCTCCGTCCGGTGCAGGATCACGCCAGATATAGTAATCACTGTAAGGATTATTGCGGGATTTCTTTGATTCTAGGAACCATTTATGTTTATCTGAAGAATGGTTCAGGACCAGATCCATGATAATGGCGATACCTCGTTCATGCGCACCATCTCGGAAAGCATCCCAGTCTTCCATAGTTCCGAATTCTTCCATGATTGCGAAGTAATCAGAAATATCGTAACCGTTATCCACATTCGGAGAAGCATAGACAGGAGACATCCATACTGCATTGATGCCAAGCTCCTTCAGATAATCCAGCTTCTCAATCATTCCCTTCAGATCACCGATTCCATCATTGTTGCCATCTTTAAAACTTCTTGGGTAAATCTGGTAGATCACCAGATCTTTATACCAGTCTTTTTTGTGTTTCATATGTACATCCTTTCGTCTTTTTGCATAAATAAACTCTGAAATTATTATATTGTATTGTGCAAAAAAACGCAATGAAGAAAACGAGATTATTTTTGATAATAGTAACACACGTGTTACTGTTCACATTCCACTATCCCGCGAGGTGTTTTGGCATGAATATGCCAAAATCCCGAGACATACAAGCCAAAATTCCATTGCCGCAGGCAATCTGGAATGAATTTTGGCTACGTTACTGTGAACGGAGTGAACAGTAACATAACGAAGTAAACAGTAATACACACTCTGGACATATCAGATTGTACAGAAAAAAGAATTGTGATAGAATAGGCGCGTAAAATATGTTACTGTACATAAGACAATGAAAGACGGAGAACAGAATGAACGCAAATTTTGAATATTATAAAGTTTTTTATTACGTATCAAAATATGAGAATCTGACAAAGGCAGCATCAGTATTAAAGACCAGCCAGCCGGCTGTGACCAGGACGATACATAATCTGGAAAATATATTAGGGTGCAGACTGTTTACCAGAAGCAAAAGTGGCATGAAACTGACTCCTGAGGGAAAGATTTTCTATCAGTATGTAGCAGCAGGCTGTGCTCAGTTTTTCAAAGCCGAGGATAATCTTAATAATCTGATCAGCCTTGAGAACGGGACCATTTATATCAGTGCAACAGAGACAGCATTGCACTGTTATTTGTTCGAGGCAGTCAGAGACTTTAATATTCAATACCCGAATGTGCATTTTAAAATTCTTAATAACAGCACTACAGATTCTGTAAATGCCTTAAAAGAGGGTAAAGTAGATCTTGCAGTTGTATCTGCTTCTTTACAGTTAGCAGAGCCACTGAAAATGAAAGTAGTGCGAAAGTATAGGGAAATTCTGATCGGAGGCAGTCGTTTTGCGGAGCTGAAGGGGAGGAAGACTTCGTTGGAGGAACTTTCAGCCTATCCATGGATCAGCCTGACTTCCGAGGCAATCAGCAGGAGATTTTTGAATGAGTATTTTTCAAAAAATGGACTGCAGTTTTCGCCGGATGTAGAGCTGGCGACTACAGATATGATTCTCCCGGCAGTACGGTATAATATGGGAATCGGATTCCTGCCAGAAGAATTTGCCGGAGATGATCTGGAATCCGGAAAGGTTTTTGAGATAGATGTAAATGAAACACTTCCGGAGAGAAGCATTATTCTGATCCATGATACAGAATATCCTCAAAGTATTGCATCTAAAGCATTTCAGAAGTTTTTGGCAGAACGGAAAGAACAGAACCGCTGAAATAGAAAAGTCATCAGGAAATCCACATGATGTGAATCCTGATGACTTATTATATTTATAAGGAATTTATCATCTGTTAGACGGATTTATTTATGCCACTCCCAGTTTCGAATCTCTTCCAGATCCTGGCCATATTCAGCAATATACTGTTTGTGCTCAACAAGCTTGTCATTCATCTTCTGGATTAAGAAGGAACCTTTGTTTCCAAGCTGTGGAAGATGCATGATGGCATCCTTTACAAGATTGAAACGGTCAATCTGGTTCTGTACACGCATATCGAATGGTGTAGTAATAGTACCTTCTTCCTGATATCCGTGAACAGAGATATTGTGGTTGTGACGCTCATAAGTAAGCTCATGAATCAGTGTTGGATATCCATGGAATGCAAAGATGACAGGTTTATCTTTTGTGAAGATTGCATCATATTCTGCGTCACTTAAGCCGTGTGGATGTTTGTGGTCAGATTCCAGTTTGAACAGGTCGACAACGTTAACAACACGGATCTTAAGTTCCGGCATTTCATCACGAAGGATAGTAACTGCAGCCATGATCTCAAGTGTAGGTGTATCACCGCAGCAGGCCATAACAACGTCTGGTTCTTCACCACAGTCATTGCTTGCCCACTCCCAGATACCAATACCCTGTGTGCAGTGTTTAACAGCCTGCTCCATGGTCAGCCACTGGCAGCTTGGATGTTTAGACGCTACGATTGCATTGACATAGTTCTTACTCTTGATGCAGTGATCGAAGCAGGAGAGTAAGCAGTTAGCGTCTGGTGGTAAGTACATACGAACTACGTCTGCTTTCTTATTAGCAATGTGATCCAGGAATCCAGGATCCTGATGAGTAAATCCGTTGTGGTCCTGCTGCCATACGTTGGATGTCAGGATGAAGTTCAGGGATGCGATGGGCTGTCTCCAGGAAAGCTGATTGCAAACTTTCAACCATTTTGCATGCTGGGCTGCCATGGAGTCAACGATACGGATGAAAGCTTCATAGCTTGCGAAGAAGCCATGACGACCTGTTAACAGGTAACCTTCCAGCCATCCTTCACACATATGCTCACTGAGCATACTGTCCATAATACGTCCGTCTCTTGCGAGGCAGTCATCAGTATCAAGCATTTCTGCGTTCCAGTCACGTTTCTGATATTCAAATACTTTGTACAGACGGTTGGACATACTTTCATCTGGTCCGAAGATACGGAAGTTCTTACTGTCTTCATTTAATTTGAAGATGTCGCGGATGTATCCGCCAAGTTCGATCATATCCTGAGCTTTTGTTTTGCCAGGCTGTACTTCAATACCGTAATCGCGGAAGTCCGGAAGACGAAGATCTTTCAGAAGAAGTCCGCCATTTGCATGTGGGTTGGCACCGAGACGTGCATTTCCCTTAGGAGCCAGTTCAGCCAGTTCCGGGATCAGGCGTCCGTTTTTATCAAACAGTTCCTGAGGACGATAGCTTTCCAGCCACTCCTTCAGAAGTTCAAGATGTTCCGGTTTTTCCATAGTGATCGGAACCTGATGAGCACGGAAAGAACCTTCAATCTGAAGTCCGTCAACAACCTTAGGACCTGTCCATCCCTTAGGAGTACGAAGGATGATCATTGGCCATACCGGACGTTCAGGATTATTGTTCTCACGGGCGTTCTTCTGGATTGCTTTGATTTCTTCGATCACTGTGTCCATTGTTTCAGCCATCTTCTTGTGCATTGTCATTGGGTCGTCACCTTCAACGAAATATGGTTTCCAGCCACAGCCCTTGAAGAAGCATTCAAGTTCTTCATGAGAAAGACGGGAGAAGATAGTCGGGTTGCTGATCTTATATCCATTTAAGTGAAGAATAGGAAGTACAGCACCGTCTGTGATCGGGTTCAGGAATTTGTTGGACTGCCAGGATGTCGCCAGAGGACCAGTCTCAGCTTCACCATCACCTACAACAGTAGTTGCAATCAGATCCGGGTTGTCAAATACAGCTCCGAAAGCATGAGCGATGGAGTAACCAAGCTCGCCACCTTCATTAATGGAACCAGGTGTTTCCGGTGCGCAGTGGCTTGGGACTCCGCATGGGAAGGAGAACTGTTTGAACATTTTCTTCATACCTTCCTCATCCTGGCTGATGTTAGGATAAACTTCGCTGTAAGAACCTTCCAGATAGGTGTTGGCAATCATGAAGTTTCCGCCATGTCCAGGACCGGAAAGCAGGATCATATCAAGGTCATAACGTTTGATGACACGGTTGCAGTGTGCATAAACGAAGTTCTGTCCCGGTACAGTTCCCCAATGACCAACAATTTTTTTCTTGATCTGATCCATAGTTAATGGCTCTCTCAGAAGCGGATTGTCAAGAAGATAGAGCTGTCCGGCAGACAGATAGTTAGCTGCACGCCAGTAAGCATCGATTTTGTCAAGCATTTCCTGATTTAAAGGCTGCTTTTCCAGACATAATTTGTTGTCTTCCATTTTCTTACCTCTTTCTTTGTCTTTGATGTGTATAACTTAAGATGTTGAAGATATCTGTATAAGAAATTTTCTGATGGTAGTTAATGATAAACGTTTCTCAACAGATAAGTTGGAGTGTTACTTTGTTATTTTTTAACTGAACACATCCTATCATATCAGAAATGAAACGTAAAATAGAAATATTGCATTGTAATTATAAGTTTTTGATATGGATAAAAAATAAGCTCCTTCTGATGAAATGCGGAGCAGTTATTCGGTATAGAGCTGCGTAGCGAAGCAGATTGCGAATATCCGCTTGACGACAATGCTCTAAGTGGAAATGATTGGTGTTTAATATGGAAGATGACGAAAAGAAATAAGCAATGATTAGTAATTTTCACGAAAAAATGGATAACATGAAAGTTGTATTGCAATTTGCACAAAAAATAGATATAATAAAAAAAACAATTGCGCATAAGGTATAGAAAAACTGCTTATATGTACACTAGTACATCGTTTCGTAAATAACTATACCAATCGCGTAGGATGCGGATTCGAGT
>ENA-OPAC01001661-OPAC01001661.1-human-gut-metagenome-genome-assembly--contig:-NODE-1661-length-9890-cov-6.269649_pt1 | contig 9890 bp, 9 predicted proteins | sample MGYA00241052_ERZ501420 | MGnify/ENA primary metagenome ERZ501420 (study PRJEB25962, sample SAMEA2042513) | human gut metagenome | biome: human gut; feature: human-associated habitat; material: faeces... | reverse complement strand
CATTAGCTGCAATCGCAGTAGTGCGCAAAGAGATACTCTTGCCCGACATATCCTCCGGCTTATCCTTAAGTGTGATCTTCTCAAATCTGTATTTCTGCTTCACATCAGGATATTTCTCATGGTCCACCTCGCTTACAAACATGTCGAGTGGTCTGGCGTATATCCCAAAATCATCATATAAAGCCTGATAAATCACAAGCTTTTCCCCTGTCTCTGAATGTGTCGCCACTGTAACTATCTGATACAGCTTATTCTTAAAGTGCCTGTAAAGCTCTCCGGGCTTTGGTGTTCTGTCCATCATTTCTGCCTCTTTTCCTATTATTTAAAAGTTGTTAATCATGTCTAAGCCTTCTCCAAGGAAATCTCTCTCAAACTCCAGATTACCGCTGTATCCCATGGCAATCAGATCCTCAACACTGCCAAACATGCTCTGTGTCTCAGCCTCTATAATCTTTGCACCGTCTGCCGCTTTGGTATGCAGTGTCTGGCAGTTTCTTGAGTGCTCCTGAGCCATCCTCTGCTGTGCCTCGCTATGTCCGTGCATAGCCTCAAGCTCTTTTTGTGTCGTATCATCCGCAAAGCGTGCGTTATTTTTCACGGCCCTCTGCACTATATCCGGATTGCTCTGCTGTGGTCTCTGCTGTGGCTGTACTCTCTGCTGCATCTGTGGTCTCTGAGGCTGCTGTGCTCTCTGCTGCATCTGTGGCTGTGGTTTCTGCTGATATGTCTGGTTCAATGCATTCATACCCGACTGAACTGTATTCTGCATGCTGTTCCATATCTGCTGTATCTGCTTCTGCTGCGGTCTCGGTTTGTTTGGCTGCGTGTTTTTGCTGCCTGCGCTCTTTGATTTTTTGTTAATGTAAAAAACAGCTCCTAAGATAATTGCCCAAATTATAACATCCATATTCTGCTCCTTTATCAATCTGCATTTTCTATGTCAATCCCTGAATATCCTGCACATATCGCGCAGTATGTATTCTGCTGTCTGTTCCGGCTCCCATTGCTTTGTAACACCCACAAGCAGCGGATTAAGCTCCGACAGTATCCTTGCCGTGCGCCGGTCTGTCGTGCCCTCATACTTATCGTTTATGGCCTCAGCCTGCTTCACACATGCCTCAAGCTGCTTTAATATATCCTTCCAGAACTCCTCGTAATATATCTCATGCACTCTCTTAGTCTTTTGTGTGAAATTTAGCTCTGCAAGCTCTTTGTTGTTGTGCCCCAGATAGAAATATGACAGAGCAAACAAATCAGGCTTTTTCCTTTCAAGCCCCTCATTTGTCAGGTGTATCAGATTCTCTATCTCACTCTGTAAAATGATACCGTTGTCAAAGGATGACAGATATCTCTCCCCCTGCTTTACAACAGAATCCAGAGTCGTGTGAAAATCCGTGTCCACCTTGCTGATTAAAAATTCATCGTCAAACATGCCGCTTTTCGCTTTGCAAGCCTTTATCAGCTCTCCAAAGTGCTTCCGCTCTGTTCCTGTGAGCTCACAATACCCGATAACTTGTTGCTCAAGCTCCTTTAAATCTGAAAGCAGGCTGCTTAAACCTGTCTTCACGCCATAATAGCGCTTTGCAACACCGGAGGAATTCTTTTTTGTTTTGACATACAGCCTAAGCCAGCTGTTGACCACTGTCATGTCGGCACCTGCCGTATCCATTGCTGTCTTAAATTTCTTTTCCGTATCACTTAGTCCTAAAATCATCACGCACCCTCAAACATCATTCTAAAACTATATAATAACAATTCTACACCATTATCATATTTTTTTAAAGAGCCTTTTTTCGCTCTGAAAAGCCTACTTTAATCGCAAAAAAGGAAGCCATACAATAACTGTATGACTTCCTATATACTCTTCATGTTATTCGCATCGTCGTGCGAATGGCACGAGCGGCTTTGTTATGATAGCAAAATCAAATTAACGACCGAACTGCATATCGTTGTTACCTGATTTTGTTGTGAACATCTCAAGCATGTTGATTGGATCGTTGTAATCCATAAGCCATCCCTCACGGGCGAAATCAAACTGTCCGTCCTTACGGCTGTTAAGGAATACGTTCCACTCCTGCTGCTCAACCTTTAAGTTGATACCTACCTTTGAAAGATCAGCCTGGATAGCCTCACCAATCTTTACATTGGCCTCTGAGTTGTTTACGAGGTATGAGAACTCGACAGTCTGGTTTACCTGGCCTGTGCTCTCATCTAATAATCCGATAGAAGCAAGAAGCTCTTTAGCCTCCTCAAAGTTCTTATCGTAATCTGTGCCGTAGTAGTCCTTGTTCTTGAACTCGCCACCGTTACCATCTGTAACGCCCTCTGGGATAAATGTTGTGGCAATCTTCTGTCCGCCCTGGGCGATTGTATCGATAATGTACTGACGATCGATAAGAAGACAGATTGCTTTTCTGAATACCTTAGCCTGGTCAGCATCTAATCCAAGTTCTGAGTAGAGCTTAGAGTTAATGTTGAAGCCTACGTAGTATGTTCCAAGGTTGTCTACTGTGTAGAATTCGCTTGTCTTCTTAGCTGCCTCAATCTCTGCTGTAGGAATTGAATCAATAAAATCAAGGTCACCGTTCTGGTAAGCTGTGTAAGCTGAAACATCATCAGATGTAAGCATTACGTTCATCTCATCAACTGTTACATTGTCAGCATCCCAGTAGTTAGGATTCTTAACATATGTCATGCTTGAATCATGTTTCCACTCCTTGAGTGTGAATGCACCGTTTGTAACGAACTTGTCGCTTGCATCGTTTGCCCAGTCATCATTTCCCTCTACTGACTTCTGGTTTACAGGGAAGAAGAATGGGAATGCACATAAGTCAAGGAAGTATGGTGTAACTGCCTTAAGCTTGACTGTAAGAGTCTTTCCATCATCAGAAGCAACTACATCATCAGCAGCAAGCCCCTTTGTATCATCATATCCTGCGAATACTGCGCAAAGGTAGCTGTAATCTGCAGCTGTCTTAGGATCTGCAGCTCTCCTCCAAGACCACTCGAAATCCTTTGCAGTAAGCTCATCACCGTTTGACCACTTAAGACCGTCACGCATTGTGAATGTGTATGTAAGGCCATCCTCAGAAACCTCATAGCTCTCTGCACATGCAGGCTCAAGCTTGCCCTCAGCGTTGTAACGCATAAGACCCTCAAAGCTGTTTACTGCAAGACATCCGCCGTCAACAGTACTGTTTAATGCAGGATCGATATGATCAGGCTCTGATGCCATGAAGATGTTTAACTTTCCAGCATTCTTTGTGTTCTTTGCATTGTAGAAGTATTTCATACCCTCTACTGTTGAGTATACGCCTGTGACATAATCCTTGAGCATATACTGGTCATTGTAGTAGTAAAGTGGAATAACACACCATGTATCCATAAGCATATCCTCTGCCTGGTGCATCATCTCTGCACGCTTTGCAAGATCTGCTTCTGTACGGATAGAATCTACTAACTCATCATAGCCTGTCCAGTCTACGCCTGCTGATACAGCAGTATGAGAAGTGCCGTTAGCAGATGTGTCGTTAGTAGATATTTTGCCCTCGCTCTTGCTTCCACAAGCAGTCATGCCAAGTGCCATAGCTGCAACAAGAGTAAGTGCTACTAATCTCTTTTTCATCTTTCTTCCTCCTAATTAATTAATATGAAAAATAAATTTATGTTAGAACCGGCACATGTGGCTTAAGCTATATGCCGGTAAAAACCTTATATTAGCGGTTGAAGCATGCAACCATATGTCCGTTTCCTCTGTCTGTAAGCTCCGGACGTGCTGCTGCACACTGTTCTGTCGCATATTTACAACGCGAACGGAATGGACAGCCGCTAGGCATGCGAAGAGGCGAAGGAACATCTCCCTCAAGCACGATTCGCTTGCTGTGTCTGGCAGTCTCAGGATCCGGGATCGGAACCGCTGAAAGCAACGACTGTGTGTACGGATGGATTGGATTGTCCATCAGCTCATCCGCATCTGCAAGCTCCATCATATGACCTAAGTACATAACAGCTATTCTATCAGAGATATGCTGCACTACAAGCAGATCGTGCGCTATAAACAGGTATGATAACCCTCTCTCCTTCTGCAGATCCTCAAACATGTTGACTACCTGGGCCTGAATTGAAACATCAAGTGCCGATACCGGCTCATCACATACGATAAACTTCGGATCTACTGCAAGCGCTCTTGCTATTCCGATACGCTGTCTCTGTCCACCCGAAAACTCATGTGCATAGCGTGTGGCATGGTCTGCGTTTAATCCAACTGTCTCCATGAGATCCATAATCATCTCACGGCGCTCTTTCTTGCTACTGTAAAGCTTGTGCACATCGAGAGGCTCTCCAATGATATCCTCAACCGTCATACGAGGGTTGAGTGATGAATACGGATCCTGGAATACCATCTGCATCTGCTTACGGTAAGGATGCATATCCACATCTATCTTCTTCTCACTGTCAAACAATACATTGCCGTCAAACTCAATGCGTCCTGCTGTAGGCTGATACAGACGTAAAAGAGTACGTCCTACGGTTGTCTTTCCACAGCCTGACTCGCCAACAAGTCCAAGCGTCTCACCCGGCTTTATGGCAAATGACACATCATCGACTGCCTTTAATTCCATCTTTTTAAATCCGTCATGAACAGGGAAATACTGCTTCAAATGGTCTACCTTGAGCAGGTACTCGTTGTTATTTGTCTCATTACTCATTTGATTTTCCCTCCTCCATCATATTCTTAATATTCATCCAGCATGATGCGAGATGATCCTCTCCAACCCAGATTTCCTCCGGCTTTTCGGTGAGACATATCTTCATAGCGGCATCACAGCGAGGGCAGAATGCACAGCCCTCTGGCATGTTGAGCATATTGATTGGTGTGCCCCCGATAGGAACAAGCCTGGTTTTTGAATTGGTCTTTGTAGGGATTGAACGAAGCAGTCCCTTTGTGTACTCATGCGCCGGGCTGTAGAATATGGCATCTGCTGTTCCTCTCTCACACACACGGCCGCCGTACATAACTATGATCTCATCACACATTGAAGCAATGACACCCAGATCATGTGTAACCATGATGATTGCCATGCCGAGCTGTTCCTGCAGTGACTGCATAAGCTCAAGAATCTGTGCCTGTATAGTCACATCAAGAGCTGTTGTCGGCTCATCTGCGATAAGGATATCCGGCTCACAGGCTAATGCCATAGCTATCATGACACGCTGTCTCATACCACCTGAAAGCTCATGAGGATACTGATTTACTCTCTTCTCAGGCTCATTTACTCCTACAAGTGTGAGCATCTCTATAGCGCGCTCCTTTGCTTCCTTCTTTGTACGGTCTGTGTGAAGAAGCACTGCCTCCTCAAGCTGGTAGCCTACCGTAAATACCGGATTAAGCGATGTCATAGGATCCTGGAAAATGATTGAGCAGCATTTTCCTCTGAAATCTGCCATTTTCTTTTTGTTCCATTTGGTGATATCCTCACCCTTATATTTTACCGAGCCGCCTGTGATGGCACCATTCTCAGCAAGAATCTGCATGATTGAATATGCTGTAACTGACTTTCCTGAGCCCGACTCTCCTACGATTCCAAGAGTCTTTCCCGGCTCAAGCTTAAAGCTGACACCGTTTACAGCTGATACGTCTCCGTTATCGGTCTTGAAGGTAGTGTGCAGATCAGATACTTCAAGAACAAACTTATTATCTTCCATCTTACTCACTCCTTACTATTTCGATAATTTAGGGTCAAATGCATCTCTTAAGCCGTCACCGATAAGATTCAATGTAAGAACAATGATACAAATCGTAAGCGCCGGAAAAATAAGACGCAATGGGTAACTCTGGAGTCCACCACGCGCTGTATTTGCCAACGAACCAAGTGAAGGCATAGGAGCCGAAACACCAAGTCCGATAAATGACAGATAACTCTCAGTAAAGATGGCTGATGGTATCTGAAGCGCTGTAGTAATGATGATTACTGACAGACAGTTCGGTAAAATGTGTTTTCTGATAGTGCGGGCTGATGATGTTCCGATACACTTTGCTGCGAGAATGTACTCATTCTGCTTGATGGTAAGAATCTGACCTCTTATAAGTCTTGCCATTCCTACCCAGTAAAGCAATCCAAACACTATGAAAAGTGCAATCATGTTGACACCGAGCTTTGAAAGCACTGTACCCTTTATTACAGGTGTCAGCACCTCATTTAATACAACTGCGAGTAAAATGATGAGCAGCATATCCGGCAATGAATAAATGATATCTACTATTCTCATCATAACCATATCTACCTTGCCACCGCAGAAGCCTGATACGGAACCGTAAATGATACCGATTATAAGCACAAGCAGTGATGCAAACACACCAACTCCCAGCGATACACGAGCTCCGTAAACAACACGGATAAAATAGTCTCTTCCGAGCTCATCTGTGCCAAAAATGTGCGGGAACAGCTTCTCACCTGCATCAATCTGTGCCTGCTCAGCCTCGCTGTACTGGAAAGGTCCTAAGTTCTGTGCACCCTTAACGATATCGGCATAGCCGTAAGGCACAATCTTTGGTGCCAGAAGAATAACCAAAATAAGTAAAACCAAAACTATAATAGACCCCATAGCCAGTGGATTTTTGCGGAGTCTCTTAAGACCATCCTTCAAGAAGGTAGTTGACTCACCCATAACCTCCTGCTGACGTTTTTCTTCATCTGATGCCTTGGCAAAATCCTTCATATCGAACTTGCTAAGGTCAATCTGTGTGGAGAAAGGAGCTCTCTTCATATTATCTTTCATCTTTATCTCTCCTTAATCAAGCTTAATACGTGGATCAATCACTTTGTATACAATATCTGTAATGAGGTTCGCGCCTACCATGATGACAGCAAGGAAAAGTGTTGTAGCCATAATCATTGTGTAATCACGGTTTGTGATACAGCTTACGAACTTGGAACCGAGTCCTCCGATATTGAAAATACTCTCAATAACCATTGAACCTGTGAGGATACCACCAATCATAGGTCCCACATATGTGATGACCGGAATGAGCGCATTACGAAGCGCATGTACAAATATAATCTTGTACTGATGTACACCCTTGGCCTTTGCCGTACGGATGTAATCCTGTCCGAGTGCATCAAGCATTGAAGTCTTTGTAAGTCTTGTAATATATGCCATCGGTGAAAGTGACAGTGACAGCACCGGAAGTAATATCATGTTGCTTCCTGAGCTGAAGGCCTGCACCACGCCAAGCTTTATACAGAAGAAATAAAGTAATAACGTAGCGATGACAAATGACGGCATCGACGTAATCAGTGTGACGAAGAATACTATAACTCTATCCGGCCACCTGTTTCGCATCAGCGCTGCTATCGAACCGAGCACCACTCCGAATACTATCGCAGTGAGCGCCGCTAAAAGTCCAAGCTTCGCTGAAATCGGGAAGCTCTCCCCGATGATATCTGAGATCGGACGGTCCGTCTTAAGACTAACACCGAAATCTCCGTGCAGCACGCCTGCCATGTAGTTCTTGTACTGGACTATAAGTGGCTGATCCAGTCCGTAGCGTGCCTCAAGCTCTTTCATTACCGCCGGACTCTTTGCCTTCTCCGAATTGAATGGACCACCCGGAATTGCATTCATGGCAAAGAATGTAATAAGACTGATAATGAAGATTGTAAAAATCGCGAGAATAACTCTCTTTACAATGTACTTACCCATATTTTTCTCTCCCTCTTGGATTTGTATCGATAATGCATTATTTTGATTTTTTAAAGCATTATCACTGCACCACGTCAAAGTATTTTGTCTAATACGCAAAAAAGTGCGAATGACGTCATTGTCATTACACACTCCCTAATCTTGCTGTCTGATACAACTGTCGTTCTGACGCGAACAATTCTTTTTTATTATACACATAAATCATGCTTTGTCAATTGGATATATTTTCCTATATTGTTTTCATTTCTGCATAAAAATTAGTCATTTTTTTATAATACTCATTAATAAGGGTAATTTATGTAGCTCATAAGCATTATTTATACATTTTTATTCATTTTTATTTTTGCATTAAAATATTAATTTCAGCGAATGATTACTTTGAATTGTTAAGTGAATTGTTAAGTACCGGCGTTATTCTGGCATTAAACGGATATTTAGTGTATAATTACTTATCATTATATATCAAGGAGCCACCTATGCTTACATACGACGATGCACTCAATCTCAACTACTATAAAAAAACAACCTTTACCGGCTGGATGAACGGCATGCGCTTTCTCATAAAGCGTGAGGAGCCTGTCCTTAAGGAAGCCACCGAGGATACACCCGAGGAAAAGGGTGAGCCAATCTTTCATGCCTGGATATGGCCGGGGCCATATATTTTTGACCTGACCGACGACAGCAAAAAGACTGACAATACCTTTCCATTTACAGATGACGGTAAAAAGCAGTGTGTAGACTGGATTAATGAGGTCATCAGTGCACACTCAAACGAATATCCGAAAAATAAAACAGATGGAGAAAACCTCTAAAAAACTCTTGACTTCTCACCAAAAATATTGTAGTATACGTTTTGTGCAAAACACAAGGGCTTGTAGCTCAGCCGGTTAGAGCGCACGCCTGATAAGCGTGAGGTCGGAAGTTCGAGTCTTCTCAAGCCCATCCTTGTAATAAGCGTATTATGAAAGCCACGGATTGCTCCGTGGCTTTTATTTTATGTGTATCTACACCTGCACAATGCGTCCGTGTCTGCCTATTCCTTTAAAAAATCCCGCATTTATTCCATCATACTTTTTTGAACTGCACTCAGAAATCATGAGCTGCTGCTTATATTTGTAATCATCCCACTCGAGAATTGCTGTGACGTAGGGCTGTTCCTCCATTACACGCACAGTCGTATTTTTCTTTGAAAACACAGGGTATTTTCCGATGTATCCCTTTTGAAGCAGCTCCTTTTCAAGCGCTTTACGCTTTTCTTTTATGCGTTCATTTATCTGATTTCCGTAATTTCTCTCCGGATAATCCTTTGATGCCTTTATCACAAGCTTATAAATATACTGATAAAGTGGTACTCTTTTTGCATCGGCTAAATGTCTGCTCAAAAGCTTTTCCGTTTTCTCACATGGATTTGCCCTGTAGCGTGCAATGAGCTTAAGATAATCAGTGTCCGAAACCTCCCTGCAAAGCTCCTCCATAATGTCTATTCCCTCTACACGGGCCGGAAAATGATACTCCATCAAATCGTCAGGTACCGGTGTCCATCTGCGAAACGGTGCAAAGTAAATAAGGCTCTGGATAAAGCATTCTGTCTCGTTGCAGTATTCCTTTCCCATGTACATATACTTGTCCGCGATGGTTCCTACCATATATACAAGCATGCGCCACTGCTCCTGTCCCTTTACCCAGAAATGTCCTATTTCATGGTATTTAAAGCATGCCTCATGTACATGCAAATTATCAAACCAGAGTGTGACCACATTGTCCTGCTGGTGCAGAATGAGTCCGTAGCCTTTTTCACTTCCTAAAACCAACGATGCCGAAATAATTTCTCCCTCGCTATGATAATCGCCCTTTAACACTGCATTTTCCAAAGTCAGATAGCATTCCACCGCATCATTCATGATATATGGGATTATATATTTGTCATCACTTCTGCATATATCAAATGAACCGTAATCAAAGAGCTCTGCGAGCATGTAAAATGCGCGTGGCATATCCTCTTTTAAGCCGGGAAGTGCTTTTACTAAATCCTTGTAAGCCTGCATTGTGGTATCCTTTCGTATAGGAAAAAATGATAAAAAAATAAGAATTTCAGAAGTAATAAAAACCTCTGAAACCCTTGTAAATAGTACGGGCAACAGGACTTGAACCTGCACGGTCTCCCACTAGAACCTAAATCTAGCGCG
>ENA-OPAC01001658-OPAC01001658.1-human-gut-metagenome-genome-assembly--contig:-NODE-1658-length-9901-cov-1.782958_pt1 | contig 9901 bp, 4 predicted proteins | sample MGYA00241052_ERZ501420 | MGnify/ENA primary metagenome ERZ501420 (study PRJEB25962, sample SAMEA2042513) | human gut metagenome | biome: human gut; feature: human-associated habitat; material: faeces... | reverse complement strand
TTGGGTAGACACCCCTACGGGAGAGGACTGGTTCATGCACTTCCAAGACGTAGGAGCTTACGGACGCTTAGTCCATCTGCAACCTATGAAATGGGTTGATGACTGGCCCGTTATAGGTGTTGATAAAGACGGCGATGGTTGTGGCGAACCTGTTCTGACTTATAAAAAGCCTAATGTAGGTAAGAACTATCCTATTTGTACCCCGCAAGAAAGTGATGAGTTTGATGGTTATACATTGTCTCCTCAATGGCAATGGCAGGCTAACATCAATGAAAAATGGGCTTATTTCAACGGAGGAGAAGGATTTGTACGTCTATACTCCTACCCAGTTCCCGAAGATTATAAAAGTTTATGGGATGTTTCTAATCTGATGCTACAAAAAACCCCGGCTCCCAATTTTACTGCCACCACCAAACTTACTTTCAAGCCGACAGAAAAATATAAAGGTGAACGCACGGGACTGGTTGTAATGGGAATGGATTATGCCGGATTAGTTGTTGAAAACACAGACAACGGACTTGTCCTGTCACAAGTGGAATGCCTGAAAGCCGATCGGGGAGCTACTGAAAAAGTAAATGCTTCCGTTCCCTTAAAAGACGGCACAATCTATCTTCGCGCTAAATTTTCCGCAAAAGGAGACAAGATTAAAGCCAGTGAAGGCGGTCACGACTTATTAGTGAAATGTAACCTCAGCTACAGTACGGACGGCAAGAAATTCCAGCCATTAGGAGAAACTTTCCAAGTAAAAGAAGGTAAATGGATAGGAGCCAAGGTAGGTATCTTCTGTACGCGCCCCGCTATTGTAACCAATGACGGAGGATGGACGGACGCTGACTGGTTCAGAATTGAAAAATAAAGAAAATATTCATAATACATTGTACTTTTTGCATTTTTAATCCATGAAAGTCGTATATCGTGTCGGTTAAATTCCTAATTTTGTGCCGCAAAAGGCATCCATGAACAATAATGCAAGAAAATACAATAGATATAATGAAGTAGACGAAAGGATACTAGCTCTCTTTGCTGAAAACAAAGAAAAGGCCTTTCGTCTACTGTATGATACTTATTATCTCCCTTTATGTCTCTACTCTGTACAGTTCACAGGTTCTGCGGAAACATCAGAAGATATCGTACAGAATTTATTTGTGAGTTTTTGGGATAAAAACTCGCATACCACTATTTCCTCCAATCTGCACGCATGGCTATTCAATGCCGTCCGTTTCTCCTCACTGACCAAAGTACAACGGGAACGTTACTTTTCTTTAGACGAAATGGAAGAAGAATCTTATTCTCCTATCGATGATTTTTATGATGAAGAAGAGCTATTGCAAAAAAGGAATCAATTACTGGCCGAATTAAAAAAATTGCCGGAACAAGAGTATAATGTTTTAGTCAAAATTATTCTGGAAGACAAAAAATACAAAGAAGTAGCTGAAGAGCTCCATATTTCCATAAATACAGTAAAAACCCACCTATCACGCGCACTAAAAATGTTGCGTCGTTTCAATATGACAGAAATCCTAATCTTATTTAATTTATAAATTTCTTCAGATTTTTGTCACCCATTTTGTGTAATTGTGATACTTCTGTTAAACAGTACAACAATTATGCAAAAGAATAAAACGGAAATTCTAATTCAAAAATACCTGTCCCATCAACTCAATGAACAGGAATTTGAAGAATTAAAGCAATGGATTGAAAAGGACGCATCGCATAGAGAAATTTTTGTGAAGTTACTTTCACTCCATCATGTAAACAACCAACTTAACTTATTACATCAGTTTGATAAAGAAGGCTCATGGAAGTCACTTCAAAATCGTTGTAACCAATCCGGTAGTATTTATCGCCGTATCGTAGTCTATTCCTCAGCCGCTGCAATAGCAATACTGATAGGGATTACCTCCATTTTATATTTCAATGACCGGAACCTAGCACCTGTTATTGCCCAAAGCGAACAATCACAACAATCACCTCTTTCCCAAAATCCAGAAACTCCTAAAGCCACCTGGGTACAAGCAAACCAGTCTGTAGTTCCACTTTATAACAGCCAACGGGAAATCAATGGAAGTCGTATCAACAATGGAGAGATCACATTCCCACAAGAAAGTAATTATCCTCATAAGCCAGAACCAGATGCTGAATTATTACAGAATAAAATCATAGTACCCAAAGGTTCGGAATACGCAATAGTACTGGCTGACGGCACAAAAGTAAAAATGAATGCGGACTCCCATATCAACTTTCCGGTTCAATTCGGAGATACCCGGGAAGTTACTTTGGAAGGAGAGGCCATGTTTGAGGTTACACACGATGAAGCCCGCCCTTTCATAATAAAAACACACGACCATACTATTTATGTATTAGGAACAACTTTCAATATCTCGGCTTATCCCGATGAAGAATTATCAGTAACCTTGATTGAAGGAAAATTAAAGGTAAATGCTCCATCAGGTGAATATTATCTACTACCAGGCGAACATTACTCTTCTGCACAATCAAAAGTTTACAAAGTAGATCCTGAATTCTATATTTCATGGACTGAGGGCGCTATGGAATTTGACGCAATGCCATTTCCCTTGCTGATAGCCCGTCTGTCCCGATGCTATAATGTAGATATTCAAATAGCATCCAAGGAATTAGAAACCATGAAATTCACCGGAGTTATTTTCCGCAACAAGCCTTTGGACTTTGCACTAGACATCATTCATCGTGTATCCGATGTCAAGTTTGAGAAAAAGGGAGAAACCATATTAGTAAAAAAACAATAATCAAGCCCTGTATAACAGGAATATTCTAAATTATTAAATAAGTTATTTGAGTTTTATGAAAAGAAACGAGCTTTGGAAGAGTTTAGTAGCTAAACCTCCAAAAATGAGGTTTTTAGTAATGCTAATGTGCATATTCTGCACATTCAACGCTGTGTTTGCAAATGTATCAGCTGATAAGACAGTCACTATCAAAAGTGAAAACATCAGTGTGAAAGAGGCCCTTAACATGGTCAAAAAGCAAACCGGAATTAATATCATGTACGAAGATGCAACTTTGAACAATGTACCTTTGAAACTAACATTAAACAAAGAACCTTTAGAGCAAGCACTTTCAGTGATTTGTAGCCAGGCAGGTATGCGTTATGAGTTAGTGGAAAACAATTATGTGTTAATATTACCGATTGACAGAAATGCCAAACGCAGAACGATTACCGGAGTTATCAAAGATGATACGGGTGAACCGGTCATTGGAGCTTCTATTGTCATCCAAGGTACAACTTTCGGTACTGTAGCCAATATGGATGGGCAGTTCATGTTGTCTTATCCCGAAAATACTAAAAATGACGAACTAATGATCAGCTTTATCGGTATGCAGACGGTTAAGGAGAAAATTGGTAACAGACATGTCTTCAATGTAAAAATGGAAAGTGAAGTAACTAATCTGGACGAGGTTGTCGTAGTAGGTTATGGTACTTCCTCCATTAAGGACTTGACCGGTTCTGTTGCTTCAGTAGGTTTAAAACAATTGAGCCAATTAAACACTCCTAATGTAACCTCCATGCTTCAAAACTTGGCTGCCGGTGTACAGGTATCCCAAAATACAGGTGTTCCGGGTGAAACTGTCCGTGTACGTGTGCGGGGTGCCACGTCATTGACCGGTTCCAATGAACCCTTGTATGTGATCGACGGAGTTCCTGTAGAAGATCCCAGTATGCTGGATGCCATTTCGCCCAATGATATCCAGTCTATGGACGTACTGAAAGACGCTTCTGCGGCTGCTATCTATGGTTCTCGCGCCGCAAATGGTGTAGTTATCGTTACCACTAAAAAAGGAGTGGAAGGTTCCAAACCTACCGTCAGCTTCAACTACAATGTTACCACTGATGTTCAAATTAAGAACTTCCGTATTTTATATGGTGATGAATGGCGGGAAACAGTACGCCGCTTTGCCAAAGAAACCTTGGTATATGATCCGTCCAACCAATATGCATTGGAAATTCTTGAACCTAATTCCACTGCATTAGGCAGTGCCAACACCAATTGGTTTGATGAAGTGAAACAAACTGCTATCCGCCATAATGCCGACTTGACTGTAAGCGGAGGCAGTAAAGTATCTAAATACCTTATTTCATTATCAGTATTCGATCAGCAAGGTATGGTCAAAGGAGGTGACTTAAGCCGATATAACGCACGTGTGTCTACAGAAATGAACGTGCTGCCTATCCTTCGTTTTGGTATTAATGCCAATATGAGTTATACAGACCAAAATAATGCGAACACATCACTATTTAGTGCGCAAGGATTCCGTCCTGACCTTCCTATATATAATGATAACGGTGAATTTGATATGTCCACAGGTCAAGCCAACCCGGTAGCCAACACCTATAAGAAAAACCATGATAATATTTACCGCATCATGGGAACCGTATACGGAGAAGTTGATATTTGGAAAGGATTCCGGTTCCGTTCCAGTTTATCGGGTAATTTACAATTTACTGAAAACAATTCATTCAGTCCAAGTTTTCTAAGTACTAGAAATGAAGCCAGTGGGTCAGAATATCATTATAAATATTCAAAAACCGTATTCGACAATACATTGAATTATAACTATGAGTTCAACAAGAATCATGTTTTGGATGCCGTAGCCGGTATCTCCTTTGAACGTGGTATAAGCCGTAGTACAAGAATGAATGGCCAGACTTATCCAGATAATGATATCTACACCAATTTAGGAAGTGCCGCAAGCATCTCATCTTGGGGTAACGGATATAATGCAAGTGGTCTGTTCTCTTCATTTGCCCGTATCAATTATAAATTAATGGAGCGCTACCTGTTCACTTTTACAGGACGTTATGATGGTTCATCCATGTTTGGTTCGAACAACCGTTATGGTTTCTTCCCTTCAGGAGCCATTGCATGGCGTATCTCTCAGGAAAAATTCATGAAAAACCTGACATTCATTAATGATTTGAAATTACGTGCCAGCGTAGGTACTACCGGTACCCAAAACTTAACCAGCTTCTCTAATCGTGATTTATACGAAGCAACCAGTTATAATAATCTGTCAGCCATTATACATAAACAAGTAGGTAACCGCGATATCCGTTGGGAAAAATCGACCCAATATGATTTAGGTCTTGATTTCGCATTGTTCGATTACCGACTGACCGGTTCTATCTCCGGCTATATCAAAGATACCAAAGACTTGATCTGGTCATTTGATTTCCCGCCCAGTGCAACCGGTGGCTCTATGCAGATGAACCGTAATATCGGAGCATTGACCAACCGCGGTATTGAAATAAACCTGGTAGGTCGTGTATTATCTACTAAAGACTGGAACTTGGACCTGACCTTGAATATGTCACATAACAAGAATAAAGTCACCAAACTGGTTGAAGAAGGTAGAGCACAATCAGCTATGGATGTAGTAGTTCAAGGCAGCTATGCCGACCAAGTATTGGCTGTAGGCTATCCAATGGGAGCTTTCCATGGTTATGAATATGCCGGGATCATACAAGATCAAGCCAGAATAGATGAATTGAATGCCTATGCTAAATCAAAGGGACAAAGTTATTACGATGGTAACTCATTAAAACCGGGACATTTGGAAATTAAGGATTTAAATGGAGATGGAATCATCAACTACAATGACCGTGTTATTATCGGTAATCCGGATCCGGATCTGTTCGGCGGTCTGACTGCCCATTTATCTTATAAACAATTCAGCCTGTTCGCCAACTTCGGATATCAGATCGGTGGTTTGAAGATTTATAACAAAACATTGCAGAATCTACCCGGACAATTAACCGGTTTGATTGACTATGGATTGAATGACAGATGGTCTGACACCAACAAAGATGCCAAATACCCGGCCTTGTATATAGGTGACGGTGTACCTAGACTAACCGATCATGAATTGTTTAATGCCTCCTTCTTCCGTTTGCAGGAAGTGCGTCTGACTTATAATTTACCTTTAAACAAAGTAATTAAAGGACAACTATTTGTCTCGGCTACCAATTTGTTCACGCTCACCTCTTATCCGGGAACAGACCCTGCTACCGTAAACAGTAACAGCAACTATGGCGGTAACTATGAAACCTCCACTTATCCGGGTTTCCGCTCTTTCTCGGCTGGTTTAAAAATTAACTTATAATCATTTAAATGTATAATCGAATGAAAAAATATATATTCTTAGCTTTACTTACAATGGGCGTTTCCTCGTGCCAGTTGGTAGATGTCTTGGACCAAAAGCCCGAATTCGAAGCAGATTTAGACGGTGCCATCACAACACCCGCTGCTGTAGAGTTAGCCTTAAACGGAATCTATTACTCCTTGCCCGGAAATGGATTCAATGTCATATTTCCTACAGTAAGTGGTTCCTTCAAAGCCGGGACCATGTGGCGTCAAGAAATTGTCAGCGCCGGTAATGCCGTTTACTACTCCGAACGAATGTTGCCTACCCTATCATTCAGTGATGCAACGGAATGGGATGCAGATTACGCTGTAATCAAAAACGCCAACTTCCTGGAAACAGCCTGTAACCGCATGAGTGACGGAGAGTTCTCCGGAAACCGTAGAGCCGAAGTGTTAGGTGAAATAGCCTATTTACGCGCTTTGGCCTACTTCAATATCCTGGTTCGTTACTGCGAATTTTGGGATATGAATAGTGAATATGGAGTTGTCATGCGTAATGAAGCTCCATCCGTATCCAATGCTTTAAAGGCACGTAGCTCCGTAGCCGATTCTTATCAATATATTCTGGATCAACTGGAAATAGCTATTGAAAAAGCTCCTGATTGGAAAAAGCTTTCACAAGCTTCTAAAGAAGCAGCCAAGGCATTAAAGGCAAGAGTATTGCTGTATGCAGGAAAATACACAGAAGCGGTAGCAGCAGTTAATGATGCAATTGATACAAATTCTCCATTGCCGGAAGCAAACTATGGTGACGTTTTTGATAAGTTTTCAACAACCAAAGAGATTCTATTCGCTCGTGTATTCGACCAAAAAGATGCCACCAACACTTCAACCCGTCAGCAATGTTACGGTAACAGCCCCACGAAAAAACAAGGTTACTGGGGGCCCACCAATGAGTATGTGGAACTGGTGGGGGATGATCCTCGCGCCGATGCCATCTTCTCTAAAGTAGACAGCCTGATGGACAGCCGCAGTTCTGCGGTAGCCTACAACCTGAAATCGGTAAAGAAGCTGCTGAATGATGCCAATGACATGCCTGTCATCTTCAGTCGTGTTTCCGAACTCTACCTGATTAAAGCCGAAGCCTTGTATCGTTCAGGAGCCTCTATATCCGAAGCCTACGCACCGATCCGTAAACTACGCGAAAGAGCAGGAGCCGAAATAATTCTTCCAGCCAATAACGAAGAACTGGAAACCGCCATATTCAACGAATGGATGCTGGAATTGTCTTTCGAGAACTGGCATGAATGGTTTGCCATGATCCGTTTTGCAGGATACACAGAGAAACCCGATTTCACCCGTCTGCTTGCTTTGAACAAGACGTTAAGAGAAGCTTTGGAAAAAGAATATGAAAAATCGGAAGCACAAGGAGACAATTATTACCAACGCATCATAGACCGCCGTATCGATGCCATTCCGTCATCAGAAATCAGTTCTAATCTGGAATGTAAACAAAACCCTGGTTATTAACATATTAAATTCAAAGACATGAAAAAATATATCTTACTCATTTTCGCATGTATCTATGCGATTCACTTAAATGCCCAGAATGCAGGAATCAATTTCCTGCACGGCACTACTTGGGCAGAAGCCGTAGCTAAAGCCAAAGCAGAAAACAAATTGATATTCATTGATTTCTATACCCAATGGTGTGGACCTTGCATGAATATGGCACAAACTGTATTCTCATTGCCTACAGTGGGTTACTACTATAACCAAACTTTCATCAACCTCAAAATTGATGCTGAAGAAGGTGAAGGAATTACATTAGCCAAGAAATACGGTGTACGCAGCTACCCTACTTATGCCTTCGTCGATCCTGCTACCGAAGAAATTGTTCATCGCAGCAGCAGCCGTCAGACTCCCGAACAGTTTATTCAGACAGGAAAAGATGCAAACATTCCTACCAAACGCTCTTTTTACCTGCAAGAGCAATATACCAAGGGGAACAGAGAACGTGCATTCCTGATTGATTACATCAATTATCACTATTCAGTCTATGCACGCAATAACGTACAAGCCGCTTTTGATGAATTAATAAAAGGAGGTGCCAAACTGACTGATCCGGATGTATGGGAAGTATATGTAAACACTATCAATGGCATGAACCCGTACCTGAAGCAAGTATCAGACAATTATGCAGATTTCTGCCAGCGTTTCGGCAAAAAAGCTGTTGATGCTAAATTGGCAAAAGAAACTTCATACGGCGAATTGGCGGAAATTGAAGCCTTATGCAACTATGAAGGAAAAGATTTCAATCTGAAAATGATCCGTATCAATAATGATATCCGGGAACAAAAGTATGAAGCGGCAGCTACCCAGATTGATGCGATGATTGCAGACACCACAGTCAATCAGCAAGAGTTAATCAGTAGACTGAAATTTATCGCCCGTTTGGGATACAAAGCAGAGGAACTTCCCGAATTCTGGTTCAACAAATGTGTAGGCTATCTGCAATACATTGCTTATAACCAAACAGACAGAGATGATGCTTTCATCCATCAGGAATATGCAGCCGCCTTGGAAATGGTACTTCGCAAACTGAACGGCAAAGCCCCCATCCCTGCCTGCCTCAGCACAGAACCCGCATACGGAAAAAAAGTCTATAACATGCGTCCCGATGCATTGAAAATGAAACCTAAAAGAAAAAAATAAGATGAGAACTCTAAAATCCATCATGGTACTTGGCCTTGCGCTGAGTACCTTTACCGCTACAGAAGCTGCAAAGCTCACTTTTAAGGTCACCAATCCCAATGAGAAGGTCAAAGTGAGATTGACTTTCAGCCAAAGTGGCGAACAAAAAGAAGTGGCGATTGATGCCGCTGGAAACGGCAACATAGAAATCACAGGATTCACTCCGCAATATGTAACCATGCAATACACACGCGGACGCCGTACTCTTTATCTGGATCCCAATCAAGACCTTACCTTGTCATTCGACAGTGACAACATGTGGAGAAACACAACCTTTGAAGGAGCAGGTGCCGCTATCAACACCTATCTGGGAAGCAAAGAGCTCCAATCACTCGGTATGCCCGATATGAAAATGCAAGAGGCCGCCCTCATACACAAAGGAGACAGCCTGTACGCAGCCAATTGCCAAGTATTGGAAGCCGCAAAACTTCCAGCCGATTTCACTGCACAGGAAAAAATACGTTTGCAATTCTATACGTATTATTATTTCTCCAAATACGCTTTGTATCATCCTCATTTTGGAAAGGATGACAACTATATTCCTTCCAAAGCATATTATGAAAAACTGGAAGCTATTACTCCGATCAATGCCGGTTTATTAGCTCTAAAAGAATATAAGGCTTTTCTTCCCGATGCTATCAGCGCCTTTAGTAATAAAGGAAAAACAGTTGCATCCAATTCTACAGAACAAAGTGTAAACTACGTAGATGCAACCATACAGGATGAAAAGGTTGCAGAATTTCTGATTGACCAATTTGTTTATAACTTTGTAGACAATAACGGGCTGGATGAAGCAGACGGGCTGATTGTCCTATTCCGCAAACATGTGAAGGATGCAAAGTCCATAGAAAAATTCAACGCACTTTGTACCAAGTGGGAAAAATTAAGATCAGGCAATCCCTCAGCAGCTAGCTTCTCCTATCCGGATATCAATGGAAAAACAGTATCTTTGGCAGATTTGAAAGGGAAACCTCAAATCCGCGACTTCCCTCACGAAGTGCTACAGACTGAAGAGAAATGTGCTT
>ENA-OPAC01001651-OPAC01001651.1-human-gut-metagenome-genome-assembly--contig:-NODE-1651-length-9925-cov-3.797062_pt1 | contig 9925 bp, 10 predicted proteins | sample MGYA00241052_ERZ501420 | MGnify/ENA primary metagenome ERZ501420 (study PRJEB25962, sample SAMEA2042513) | human gut metagenome | biome: human gut; feature: human-associated habitat; material: faeces... | reverse complement strand
ATTCCAGACTTACAGTTTCCGGAAGAAAACCGCCCCATTGGGATTTGGGGGCGTATGCACAAAGCCTATCTGGAGTTGTACCGCCCAGCCCGGTATAATGACCTGATTTTGTCCGGCAAACTATGGACATATCTGGCAGATCTGAATGAGCAGGCACAGAACCGGCTGGATTATATCATTGTCCAGATGAAAGAAACCGAAGGAATAACGGAGGAAGTGAAAGCTTGTGATCAGATGGCGTGGGTTAGGGCAATGAACAGCATTCGCAATCGGGCAGAAGAAATCATTCGGTCTGAAATAATTTACTGCTGAAGTGTCAGTTTTCCAATTCAGCCAGTTCCACAATGATATTGCTCTGCTGGAGCAGCTAGTCCGAAAATTCCTTCGGGCTGGCTGTTTTCTTTTTCACAGCCTGTTTCCGTTGCAAGACTTCTTTTTTGAAGGATTCAAAAGCAGCCAACATTTCTTCCAGACGGTCAGCAGGAAAGCCAGGAGTTTTCTTTGCCTTATTGATTTTGTTTCGCCAGTTCTGGCACTCGTTTTTGTAGAGCAGATCATAATTGTTTTCTTTGGCTCGTTCATCAAACTCACGCTTGTTCTGGAGAGATTGCTTTTTACGGCACTTATCACTGCACAGCTCATATCGTTGGCTTTTGGCAAGAAATACTTTCCCACAGATTTTGCATTTCCGGAAATACAGCCCCCAATCGTTCAGGCGGTTCAGATAATAGATCATCAGCGGATACAGGGACGAATAGGCAGCAACACACTCCATTTTCCGTTTGCTGTCTGGATACCAGAGGTCAAGCCGAGTATCTTCCTGCGGCACAGAACCATGAATATGCGTGGAAACATTCAGACGCTTAGGCTTTCCTATATCCTCATCAAAGTCAAGAGGTGGATTCCCCATAAATAGGGCAGTGAAGCTATTCATTTTTCCAATAAAACGGTCGCAGGCAGATTCCCGATCTCGTGGTTCTCTTGCCTTCAAATATTCATTCCAGACACGAAGTGCCACATACATTCTCACCGGATCACCGGTGAGATATTTTTTTGCCAGAAAATCACTGGACACCTGTTCCAGTTCGGGCTGTTTCCAACGATTGGAGTGCAGGGCTTCTCTCAGTGGTATTAAACCAAGGCGATTCCATTCGCCGTCCGAATCATGCTCAAAGGTTGAAAGCATAGTTCCCAAAGGGCGTGTAACATCACAAAGCACATCTGTATCGTCATATCCCTGTAAACGAAATCGGATTCGCAGTTCTTCTCCAATAAAAATACGTTCTTTCATTTTCTGCCTGTCCAACGTCAGCACCAGCAGAATACGGTCATAAAGCGGTTCGTGTCGCACAAATTCAAAATCCATACAATTTCCTCGTTTTGATTTATGGTAATTTTATAATTCAGTTATATTAGTTACACTCATGGCACTGCAAAACTATTGCTTTGTCAAGTTTGTGTCGCTATGATGGCGTCAGATGGTAATTTCGTTCCATTGTGTACATTGACAACTGAATGACCGTCTGAACCGAGATAAACCGCCAAGACTTCTCCAGAAACGAGGGTAGCGCATCGAAAAACTGATGACTTATGTATGTCGAGCAGGGCAGCATGAAGGAAACGGGACAGGTAGAACGGCAAATATGCGGAAAATGAAAATCAATCAATTCAAATAAAGGAGGAACACCGATATGAAAGAAAAAGCAAAATGGAACGACTATGACGCTCTGCCCCTGATTTTGGATGTTACGGATATTCAGGGTATCATGGGAATTTCCAGAGCCAGTGCTTATGAGCTGGTACACACACCGGGGTTTCCGGTGGTGCGCAGTGGCAGGTTGATTAAAATCAGCAAGAAAGCCTTTTTTTATTGGCTGGACAGCGGCGGCAATTTCCACGAGGACGAAAAAGAGAAAACAACGTAACCGTGAAATGGAATATGAGGAGGATTTTTATGATGAAGCTGTCTAAGTATGAGAAAGAAACCATCATTAACTGGAACGAAGCGGAAAGCACCGCCAGCATCTATACATTCAACGCTGATCTAAAACGCAGATTAGCAGAGTTCAGTCGAAAGTATCCCCAACTGTGTCGGTTGGAGCGCAGTACCCCGGAGGGCAGTGTGACCTATGTGATTGAAAAGTCCCGGCTGTCTGTCCGGTTGATTCCACCATACAGTGAGGAGCGACTGGCAGCTGCCAGAAAGTACGCCAAACAACATGGATTTCAGGTTTTGCGTACAGAAAAGGAAAGTGCCTGATTACAGGGTAAGTGACTGCAAAATGCCGGGTCTGTACTTGGCTTTTTCACAGGCTGTTTATTCAGGGGTAAAAGCATCCAGTACCATAGAAGATGAAAGATATCCAGTTCTGGAGCTGTTTTCCCGGTCAGGAGAAAGGAGGGAAAAGCAATGGAAAATTTGTATGGATATATCCGTGTCAGTAGCAGAGAACAGAATGAGGACAGGCAGATTCTTGCTCTGAAAGAACTTTCTATTCCAGAGAAAAATTTATTTATTGATAAGCAATCTGGTAAGGATTTTGAACGTCCTCAGTACCGGAAAATGGTACGGAAACTAAAAAAAGACGATCTGCTCTATATCAAGAACGTCGACCGTCTGGGGCGTAACTATTCTGAAATTCTGGAGCAATGGCGGATACTGAACAAGGAAAAAGGAATTGACATCGTAGTGCTGGATATGCCTTTGCTGGATACCCGTCGGGGAAAAGACCTAATGGGGACATTCCTCAGCGATATTGTGCTGCAAGTATTGTCCTTTGTGGCAGAAAATGAACGCACCAATATCCGACAGCGCCAAGCAGAAGGAATTGCTGCCGCCAAAGCAAGAGGTGTCCGCTTTGGTCGCCCACCAAAGCCTTTACCGGAAAATTTCCACCACCTATACCAACAATGGAAAAATGGAAAAATCACCGGCACAGCTGCTGCAAAGTTGTGCGGGATGCCGCTTTCCACCTTTCGCTATCGTGCAGAGATTTACGAAAAAGCTAAGTTGTTGTAAGCAGGTGTTTTTACAGGAATGTGTACCTTCCTGTAAAATGCTTGTTTTTTAGCTATAAGAAAATGATACCACAGAACACCGGCTTTTTCCATACAAAATCTGTGAACAAAAGTCCTTTTGCCATTTTTCAAACACCTGAAAATACACCTGCGAAAAGGTACACCATCTTGTAGGTAGTTGCCTTTCTGTCAGCGCATGGATATATGAGGTGTAAAGAAATGGCAGAACAACAGGTGAAATCAAGGCAGCGTGTGGCGGATCACGGCGAGGTATTCACTGCCGAGCGTGAAGTAAAAGCCATGTGCGACCTTGTAAAACAGGAAACAGAACGAATAGAAAGCCGATTTTTGGAGCCTGCCTGTGGAAACGGGAATTTTCTTGCGGAAGTTCTCCGCCGGAAGCTGGCAGTAGTAAAAAGTCGTTATGGGAAAAGCCCCTTTGATTATGAACGGTACTCGGTACTGGCAATGACCAGCCTGTACGGAGTTGACATTTTGGATGATAACGCAGAGGAATGCCGTCAGCGGCTGTTTGACATCTGGGACAAGAAATATACCGCCAATGCCAAAGCCCAGGCAAACGAACAGTGCCGGGAAGCGGTACGGTTTATCCTGCGCAAAAATATTCTGTGTGGAGATGCGCTTACCATGCTCCAACCAGACGGTTCCCCTATTGTTTTTGCAGAGTGGAGCCTTGTTACAGGCAATCAGATGAAGCGCCGTGATTTTGCACTTGATGAGCTTCTGAACGGACATGAGGAGCAGATGAATATTTTCATGATCGGCTGGGAGTATGACGAAGAAGTTCAGGCATTTATCCCATCGCCCATCAGGGAATATCCGTTGACCGATTACAGGAGGGTGCAGGATTATGAGTGATTTTTACAGCAGTATGTATAACCCGGATGTGCTCACCTGTCTGGCGAATCTGTCCAACGATGAGGTGTTCACGCCGCCAGAGGTGGCAAACCGGATGCTGGATATGCTGCCGGAAGAACTGTGGCATGACAGCAGCGCAACATTTCTCGATCCAGCCTGTAAGTCCGGGGTGTTCCTGCGGGAAATTGCCAAACGCCTGATTGAGGGCTTGAAAGAGGAAATCCCGGATTTACAGGAACGCATCGACCATATTTTTCACAAGCAGCTGTATGGTATCGCAATTACCGAGCTGACCAGCCTTCTCTCCCGGAGAAGTGTGTATTGTTCCAAGTATCCCAACAGCAAGTATTCCATCACGCTTTTTGAGGACACCAGCGGCAACATCCGATACAAGCGGATAACCGCACCGCTGGCAGAACGGCAAATGCCTGTTTTGCGGTGCGTCCAAGAGTGAATACGAGCGAGGGGACGAGCTGGAAACCCATGCTTATGAGTGGATACATACGATCAAACCGGAGGAGATATTCAAGATGAAATTTGATGTCATAATCAGTAATCCGCCATATCAGCTATCTGATGGTGGAAATGGAAAGAGTGCAAAACCAATATATCAGCTATTTGTGGAGCAGGCAAAGAAATTAAGACCACGCTATATGACGATGATTATTCCGTCCAGATGGTTTTCCGGCGGAAAAGGACTTGATGATTTCCGTAAGACTATGCTTTCCGATAGACATATCAGAAAATTGGTTGATTACGAAAACTTCAAAGATGTGTTTCCGGGGGTTGATTTAGCAGGTGGTGCATCTTATTTTTTGTGGGATAGAGATAATATGGGAATATGTGAGGTTGTAAATTTTAATCAGAATACCCCTACTTGCGTAAATAGGTATCTTGATGAATATGAGATTTTTATTCGCCAAAATTTGGCGGTAGAAATTGTGCGAAAAGTACAGGAGAATGCTACTGAGAAAAGAACATTAAGCGATAGAGTATCTTCCAGAAAACCATTTGGACTTCCCACCAACTATACTCCGTGTGCGTCGGGTGTGCCATGTTGGTTTATCCAAAAGATAGGATTAAAATTTGCAAATTTAAGAGATGTGGACAATTCTAAAGGGTATCTTCATAAATGGAAACTTTTAGTTCCCAAAGCACCCATAGCAGGACAGACTGATTTTTCAAAACCAGTAGGTTTCTACTATGACGGGAATACACGAATTGCAAAACCTGGTGAATGCTGCACAGAATCGTGGATTGTTGCAGGAGCATTTGATACGGAAGAAGAAGTATTAGCTTATAAATCCTACATCTTTACTAAAATCGTTCGTTTCTTATTGCTACAAACAGTAGTGTCGCAAGATGTGACGAAGAAAAACTTCTGCTTTATTCCGGATTTAGAAACTTATCAAGGGCAATATACGGATAAAATGCTTTGCGAAATGTGGGGTATTTCAGAGAAAGAATGGAGTTACATTGACTCTCGCATAGCAACGATAGGTGGTGACGACAATGGCAACTGATTTCTTCCCGCAACGCCCCAATGCCCACCCGATGATTTACGCCTACGAGGACACAAACCCGCAGTATCAAGGGCTTTTGAAGGTGGGCTATACCGCCATTGATGTGGACAAGCGTGTTGCCCAGCAGTACCCCACCAAACGACCGGACGGCAGCGTTCCTTATCGAATCGTCTACCGGGAAAGTGCCATGTATTCGGACGGTTCCTCGTTTACTGACCATGATGTTCATCGTGTCTTGAAAAGAAAACAGATTACAGGTATGGGCGGTGAATGGTTTCGCTGTACGGTAAATGATGTCCGGGCTGCTGTGCTGGCAGTCAAAAACCATACTGCCAATGTGGAGAATCGAGTCAACAGCTTCTCCATGCGTCCGGAACAGCAGGAAGCCGTGGATAAAACCGCCGCTTATTTTCAGAGCGCTTATGAGGAGGATTCTACACGCTACCCCAAATTTTTGTGGAACTGCAAAATGCGCTTTGGTAAAACTTTTGCGTCCTATCAGTTGGCAAAACGAATGGGATTCAAGCGGATTCTGATTTTAACCTTCAAGCCTGCTGTGGTCAGTGCATGGCAGGAGGACTTGAACAGCCACATCGATTTTGAGGGCTGGCAGTTTATCAGCCGAAATGCAGAACTGACCTATGAAACGGCGGACAAGTCCCGCCCCATCGTCTGCTTCGGCTCTTTTCAGGACTATTTGGGAGTGAATAAAGAAACCGGCGGTATCAAGGCAAAAAACGAGTGGGTACATTCCACTAACTGGGATTTGGTTATCTTTGACGAGTACCACTTCGGAGCATGGAAGGATACAGCCAAAAAGCTGTTTGAGCAGGAGGACGAGGACAGCTACGACAGTGAGGATATGGATAAGTATGACCGTGGCAACGCCTATGATGAAACGTTTCTCCCCATCACAACAATGTATTATCTGTATCTGTCCGGTACGCCGTTTCGGGCGCTGAATTCCGGTGAGTTTATTGAGGATCAGATTTACAACTGGACATACTCGGATGAACAGCGGGCAAAGGAAAACTGGCCGGGTGACAGAAATCCTTATGCCGCACTTCCCCGCATGGTGATGATGACTTACCGCATCCCGGATAGTATCCGTCAGATCGCTATGCAGGGAGAGTTCAATGAGTTTGATCTGAATGTATTTTTCTCTGCCAAAGGCAAAGGTGCGGACGCTTGCTTTGTCTATGAAAATGAGGTGCAGAAGTGGCTGGATCTCATTCGGGGTGCTTATCTGGAAACCAGCGTGGATGATTTGAAGCTTGGAGCAAAAAAACCCGCCATGCCGTATGCCGATGTACGCCTGCTGAATGTGTTGCAGCATACGCTTTGGTTTCTCCCCAATGTAGCTTCCTGTTATGCGATGAAAAATCTGCTGATGCAGAAACAGAATACATTCTACCATGATTACACCATCAATGTCTGTGCAGGTGCAGGCGCTGGAATTGGTGCGACAGCTCTGGAGCCAGTGCAAAAATCCATGCGTGACCCATTGGAAAGCAAGACCATCACCCTCTCCTGCGGCAAGCTGACAACGGGTGTTACAGTCAAGCCGTGGACAGGCATTTTTATGTTACGAAATCTGTCCAGCCCGGAAACCTATTTTCAGGCGGCGTTTCGTGTGCAAAGCCCGTGGGAAATCACAACGGACGGCGGCAAAAAAGAAATTGTCAAAAAGGAATGCTATGTGTTTGACTTTGCTCTTGACCGAGCGCTCAAACAGATTTCCGATTACAGCTGCCGTTTGAACATTGATGAAGGAAACCCGGAAAAGAAGGTAGCGGAGTTTATCAATTTTCTTCCGGTCATCGCTTACGATGGTAGCACCATGCGGCAGATTGATGCAGGCGAGGTTCTGGACATCGCTATGGCAGGTACATCTGCTACCCTGCTTGCCAAACGATGGGAAAGTGCGCTGCTTGTCAACGTGGATAACGATACGCTTTCCCGTTTGATGGCTAATCCAGCGGCGATGGATGCTTTGATGAAAATTGAAGGGTTCCGCAGTCTGAACGAGGATATACAGACCATTATCAACAAGTCCGAAGCCGTAAAAAAGGCAAAGAAAGAGGGTACAGAAAAACTCACGCCAAAAGAGAAAAAAGAGCTGAGCGAGGAAGAAAAAGAGTACAAATCCAAACGCAAACAGATTCAGGAAAAGCTGATTAAGTTTGCTACCCGTATTCCCGTTTTCATGTATCTGACTGATTACCGTGAGCGCTGTTTGAAGGATGTCATCACACAGCTGGAGCCGGGACTTTTCAAAAAAGTAACAGGTCTGGATGTTAAAGATTTCGAGTTACTGGTATCTCTCGGGGTGTTCAATGATTCGCTGATGAATGATGCTGTTTATAAGTTCAAGAGATACGAAGATGCCAGCTTGAGCTACACAGGCATTGACCGGCATGAAGGTGAGAATCGTGGCGGCTGGGATACGGTTATCTCGGATGCTGACTATAACAGTATGTTTGCTCTGCAACAGGCTTCGATGGAAGCACCGATTCCTTCAGCAGATGATTTGCCGGAAAAACCGTTTCTGGATTTTGCGGAAGCTGTCAGGGATATGGATCAGCCCAAAAAGGAAAAGCAGTATTCACAGAAGGTTGCAGAAAGATCGGCTGTGTATGGGCGGCACTTAGAAAAGCCACGCTATACTCCACCAGCGCCAAAACCGGCAGAATCTGCACCACACAAGCAGGTGGATTTGTCCCGTGTTATGGTTGGCAGTCAGCTTCGGCATAAAGCATTTGGCATGGGGACTGTAAAAGAAATCCAGGGCGGTTTGATTGTTGTAGTGTTCGGAGGGACAGAGAAAAGGTTTCAGTTCCCCGGTGCATTGCTGCAAGGTTTCCTGAGCCTGCCGGAATGATGCAACAATAAAACCACGCTATAAAAATTAGTGCAAAGAACCGATGCGTTTTTCGTAAAAGAGAAATGCATCGTTTTTTGTATACAAAAACCCCCGCCATTGTGGCGGGGTTAAAAAGAGCTTAAGCGGTGAGCAAAGAAAAGAAGCTCCTAATGTGTTAATATACTAATGACCTGCCAGTCAAAGTAAAAAACACATTAGGAGGACATTAAAATGCCGAAAAAGCAAGATAATATCGTAAATAGTTTAGCACATACCAAGTGGAATTGTAAGTACCATATAGTATTTGCGCCAAAATATCGTAGAAAAATTTTTTATGAAGAAAAAAGATTGGCGATAAGGGATATATTAAGAACAATATGCGGATGGAAAGGAGTAGAGATAATAGAGGGAGAAGTATGTCCAGATCATGTACATCTGTTGTTAAGTATCCCGCCCAAAATGAGCGTTTCGTATTTCGTAGGATACTTAAAAGGAAAAAGTAGTCTGATGATGTTCCAACGGTTTGAAAATATGAAATTCGCATATCGAAATCGCGAATTTTGGTGTAAGGGATACTATGTAGATACAGTAGGTAAAAATACCACTGCAATAAAAGAATACATAGCAAATCAATTGGAGCGAGATAAAGAAATGGACCAGTTAGTGTTATTTGATCCTAAAGACCCATTTATGGGTAGCAAGTAATAATTGCATGGCTGGCAGGCCAATAAAAGACACATTTATGTGTGGCTGCTGAAGATAGGGCTATGCCCGAAAAATAAAAGCCACCCGCTAGGCGGGTGGATCTTTACTTATTAAGATAGACAATTATTGTCGCATTCGTGCTTTATAATGAATTTAATTAAGAATTTAATTAAGAATTTCAATGAGGAATGCAATGCTGAATTGCTAATATGGAATTCTTTAAATCATTGGAGTACAAAAGATTGTGAGTGTTGGCAAGAATACTCTCATAGGAAGATTATTATTAATGAATCTAAGAAAAGGACTGTATAAGAGGTGAAAGTGATAATGGTTACATTTAAATTAGTAGAAGAAACAGACGAGTATTTACTTTATTGGTATTACGCTGAAGGCGATGAAAGCCTGAAACCGGGAATAATCATCGTTGATAAAATTAACGGTAAGATTGATATTACAGAGCTTGCCGAGGATGATTGGGAACGTGATATATCTGTTGAAGAGCTAAATGAATTAGCTGAATCAGTCAATAGGGAGATACGTGAAGAAGGAGGAACGGATTTCCTGGAGCTTGCAACGGAACCGGAGCATAGCGTATTTTTTGGAGACCATGCAGTCAATGCAATTTGGGATAAATTGCGTGAAGGAATTGTTCCGAAAAAAGGAGCTCGGGCTTGGTATTGATGAAGCGTTGAAGCAGTGGTTTTGCTCTATTTTGAATAGGGCAGGAAAGAAAATTTTATCCTTGCTGGCAGCATAACATAATAGCATTACAAGGCGTTCTACATGATTGCGGTAGAACGTCTTATTCTTCAAGAAAGATTAGAGAATTTTCATACTATTCTTGACATTATAACAATTATCTGATAATATAAGATCGTAAGATTTTGCACGCCTGCCTGGAGTACGGTCGTCGCAGCGTCATTGAGAACGCCTTATG
>ENA-OPAC01001643-OPAC01001643.1-human-gut-metagenome-genome-assembly--contig:-NODE-1643-length-9977-cov-4.331284_pt1 | contig 9977 bp, 13 predicted proteins | sample MGYA00241052_ERZ501420 | MGnify/ENA primary metagenome ERZ501420 (study PRJEB25962, sample SAMEA2042513) | human gut metagenome | biome: human gut; feature: human-associated habitat; material: faeces... | reverse complement strand
AAAACTGTAAAAGAAGCAAATGAATTGCTATTAAAAGAATCATACAATTATACTATCAAATTAGAAGAAAGAAATGATGTAACAGAATATATTAAAGGTAGTAATATAAATTTTGAATATAAAGGAAGTAAAGAAACAGAAGAAATAAAAACAAGTCAAAATCCATTTCTTTGGATTGTAAATATTTTTTCTAATAATAAATATATAATTAATGAAGTTTATTCTTTTGATAGAAATTTATTAAAAGAAGAACTTGAAAAACTTAATTGCTTTAATAGTGAAGATATTGTTGAACCAATAGATGCTTGCTTAAAATATGAAGATGGAGAATTTAAAATAATTAAAGAGGTATATGGAAATAAGATCAATGAAGAATTTCTTTATGCATACTTATTAAACTCCATACTTTTAGGGGAAAGGTGTATTAATTTAGATGAAATTAATGCTTATGAAAATCCTAAATTTACATCAGAAAGCGAAAAGGTTATTAAAGCTCAAAATGAACTAAATAAATATGTAAGTTCAGAAATATATTACATATTTGATAATGAAATAGAAGTTTTAGATTCAAGTATAATAAATACGTGGCTAGAAGTTGATTCAACAATGAATGTAGTAATTAATGAAGAAAAGATTAAAGAATATATAAAAACATTAGGCATTAAATATGATACTTATGGAAAAACTAGAAGTTTCAAATCAACCACTGGAAAAAATATAAATGTAATAGGTGGAAATTATGGTTGGAGAATTGATAGAACAAAGGAAAAAGAAGCTTTAATTAAAAATATAAAAAGCGGAGAAATAATAAAAAAGGAACCTATTTATTTGCAAACTGCATTAGGAAATCATGAAAATGATATTGGAAATACTTATGTTGAAATAAATTTAACTAATCAATATTTATGGTTTTATAAAAGTGGTAAAATAATAACTCAAGGAGATGTTGTTACTGGTAATGTTAGCAGAGGTAATGCAACCCCACAAGGGACATATACTTTAAATTACAAACAAAAAAATGCAACTTTAAGGGGTGATAATTATAATTCTGATGTTAAGTACTGGATGCCATTTAATATGAATATTGGAATACATGATGCAAGTTGGAGAAATAGTTTTGGAGGAAATATATACCAAACATCAGGGAGTCATGGTTGTGTTAATGCTCCAGAATATCTTGCAAAAAATATATTTGAAAATATAGAACCTGGAACTCCAATTATATGTTATAAAGATGAATAGTTTATATTAAGCTAAAAAGAAATATTATATTTTTAAGTGAAGTTAGACAAACATTTAAAAGTAATATTTCTTTTTTATAATAAATTTTTTGTAATAATCAATTGGGAGACATAATATATTTTTTATAAAGAGGTGTTTAGTATGAATAATAAAATTGAAACTATTATATTAAGACTTTCAAAAGAAAATGAAAAAATATTAAAGGAAAAAGCAATTAAACAAAATGTTACCGAAAGTCTGATTGTTCTATGCTTAGGAATGCTTGTAGCAAGCCTTGCTGCAGCGTCAGTAGTAAAATATCAGATTACTATGTTACAGTGTGAAGCAGGCTATTATACCGCATGCGGAAAACGCATTGAGATTGCAGAACATATGCGATATCTGCCGATGGGATATTTCAATCAGAACAGTCTTGGACAGATCACCAATATTACAACGAATACAATGGAACAGCTGGCTGATGTGGCTACCAGAGTGGTTATGATGACAACGGGCGGTGTCCTTACAAGCTCTGTAATTACAGTAATGATGTTAATCTTTGATATAAGAATTGGCTTTATTGCTATGGTCGGCATGGTTTTGTTTTTTACTGTAAATAGTTTCCTGCAGAGAAAAAGTAAAGCACTTGCACCGGTAAAAGCAGCAGCGGATGAATTCGTTGTAGAGAAGGTATTGGAATATGTTCAGGGAATTTCAGAAGTTCGAAGCTATAATCTGACAGGTTGTGCATCTAAAGAGCTAAATGAAGCAATTGATAAGAACAGGGACATTAATACAACAATGGAACTTAAGACGGTTCCATGGATGCAATTGCAGTCCATTATATTGAAGCTTATGGGTGTGGCTATAATTTTGACCTCATGTGGATTTTACCTTGCGGGCAGTATGACATTACAGAATTGTATTGGCATGATTATCTGTTCTTTTTTGGTATTTGAAAGTCTTGGTTCAGCAGGCAATTACTCGACACTTCTCAGGATTGTGGATTTAAGTGTTTCAAAAGTGGAAAATGTCATGAGAATAAAAGAAATGGATACTGATGGGAAAAATATTATTCCGAAAAACTTTGATATTGAAGTTGAAAATGTAGACTTCTATTATGACGAGAATCACGCAGAAGACGCAAAGATTATTAATCATTTATCAGTACACATTCCGGAAAGAACAACCACGGCCATTGTTGGACCTTCTGGTGGCGGGAAGACAACGTTGTGTCATCTGATTTCAAGATTTTGGGACGTAAGCAATGGAAATATCAGTCTTGGTGGAGAAAATGTAAGGAACTACAGTGTGGATAGCTTGATGAAAAACTTTAGTTTCGTATTTCAGAATGTCTATCTGTTCGAGGACACCATTGCAAATAATATTCGTTTTGGGCAACCTGAAGCGTCAATGAAACTCGTTATGGATGCTGCTAAGAAGGCATGCTGCCATGATTTTATTATGGAGCTGCCAAATGGTTATGATACCGTAATCGGGGAGGGAGGAACCAGTCTTTCTGGTGGTGAAAAACAGCGTATATCTATTGCACGAGCTATTATGAAGGACGCACCTGTGATTATTTTGGATGAAGCAACAGCTAATGTAGACCCGGAAAATGAGAAGGAACTAATGTCTGCTATAGAAGCTCTTACAAAAGAAAAGACGATTATTATGATTGCGCATAGACTTAAAACGGTAGAACATGCAGATCAGATTCTGGTATTAGATAAGGGGCAGATTGTTCAGCAGGGAAGACATAGTGAACTCTTGAAACAGACTGGGATTTATCGTAAATTTATTCTTGAGAGAGAAGAGGCAGTAGGCTGGAAAATATAGAGAAAAGTTCTTAATTCGTACAAATGTATTAAAGAAAATCAAAACAATAATGTAACCATTGAAATTACATCTGATTTTTGATATGATTACTACCAAAGAGAGGTGTTTACAATGCAGATTTCAAGCAGATTTACAATGGCAATTCATATGTTTGCCTGTATAGATACATTTTCAGACCAGAAGATGACAAGTGATTTTATGGCTGCAAGTATTGGAACCAATCCGGTTATTATCCGTAAAATATTGCAACAACTAAAAGCTGCCGGTCTTATTGAAGTTGCAAGAGGAACTGGCGGAGTGACAATTACCAGACCACTTGAACAGATTACATTTCTTGATGTGTATAAGGCAGTAGAATGTGCACCGGATGAACAATTGTTTCATTTTCATGAGAATCCAAATCAGAAATGTCCGGTAGGAAAGAATATTCATCATGTTCTTGATAAGAGACTTTTAGAGGTGCAAAGGGCAATGGAGGAGAAGCTTTCAGAAATGACGCTTGCGGATGTGAAAAAAGAGATTGCAGCATATACATAAAAAAGTTACAAAAGTTTTGATGTAACTATTGACATTACAACAAGTCAGTGTTATAGTACAACTACAAGATGTAACAAACAAAGTTACAACAAATTAAGGAGGTACTATAAAATGCAGAAAGTAGTAGAATTTTTACAGAAAAACCCGGTTCAGTATTTAGCAACAGTAGGAAGAGATGGAAAAGCAAAATGCCGTCCATTCATGTTCTGTTTTGAGCAGGACGGAAAGCTTTGGTTCTGTACCAACAACACAAAGGAAGTCTACAAAGATATGCAGGAAAATCCTGAGGTAGAGGTTTCCGTATCTTCTCCGGAATATGCTTGGATTCGTCTTCATGGAAAAGCAGTATTTGAGAACAACATGAGCGTAAAGGAAGGCTGCATGAATAACCCTATCGTTAAGGGGCAGTATCAGACCACAGATAATCCTATTTTTGAGGTGTTCTATCTTGAAAACCCTCATGGTGTGATTGCTGATTTTTCTGGAAATCCACCTTATGAATTCTAGTACAACTGTTTTAAATTCAGGCATATCTCGCAAAAGGAGAGAATTTGAAATGACAAAAATGGACTATCTCAAACTTCTGGTGGACGAAATCCACTCAACCACAGTTGCAACAATAGGTTCAGACGGACACCCTCAGACAAGAATCATAGATATGATGTACTATGATGAAGAAGGTGTGTATTTTCTTACAGCAAAGGGCAAAGCATTTTATGACCAGTTAATGGAACAGCAGTATGTGGCAATATCTGCGACAAAAGAAAAAATAGCAGTGTCTCTTCGTGGAAGAATAAAGAACATCGGGAAAAAGAATCTTGATATTATGTTTGAGAGAAATCCTTATATGAAGAAAATTTACCCCGGAGATACAAAAGACGCAATCGAAGTGTTTCAGCTGTATGAGGCACAGGGCGAGTATTTTGATATCAGCAATCCGTCAAACATTGTGAGGAATACAATAACAATAGGAAAAGCAGAAGCTGTCCAGACTGGTTATTTTGTTGGGAAAGACTGTATCGGATGTAAGTTGTGTTATTCTGTATGTCCGCAAAAGTGTATTGATATATCTTCAGTTCCGGTTACAATCAATCAGAATCATTGCCTGCATTGCGGAAGATGTGCAGAGATTTGCCCGAAACAGTGTATTGAGAAAAGAGGTTAATTATGATCTTTAAGAAAATCAGAAAAGGACATGTTGACTGGCGAAATTTTTTATGTGGTACTCCTGCAAATGATTATATATTTCAAAAGGATACATATGAATATAGGATTGACAGGGCGGTAGAATATATAAGAAATGCCGATTGCATACTGATTGGAGCGGGAGCTGGTGCATCAACAGCTGCCGGAATAAGTATGGGTGGTAAAAGATTTACAGATAATTTTGCGGAATTTATAGAAAAATATGGCAGTCGCTACATGACAGATATGTATGCTGCAGGTTTTTATCCTTTCCCAACGGAAGAGGCAAAGTGGGGTTATTGGTCTAAAGCAGCTTTGCTTAACCGGTTTGATCTGCCTGCATTACCACTTTATAAAGAACTTTATGATATTGTAAAAAGAAAAGAATATTTTGTACTGACTACTAATGTGGACCATCAGTTTTACAAAGCGGGATTTGATGAAAACAGAATATTTGCAACGCAGGGAGATTATGGAAAAATACAGTGTCAGAAAGCCTGTCATCCAAAGACCTACGATGCACAAGAAGTGTTTAGAAAGATGGATGAAGCAAGGAAAGAATGCCTGATTCCATCAGAACTTGTGCCGAAATGCCCTGTATGTGGAGGCAGAATGGAGATGAATCTCCGTTGTGATAACTATTTTGTGGAAGATGAAGCATGGCATGAGGCAGCTGACAGGTATGCGGATTTTCTGAAACAAAATAGGAATAAAAAAGTTGTTCTTCTGGAACTTGGAGTTGGATTTAACACCCCGATTATTATACGATTTCCTTTTGAAAAAATGGTGCGGGAGAATAGCTCTTACAGTCTGATACGTCTGAATATGGATGAGGCAGTGGTTCCGGAAAGCTTCGGAAAACGTGCAATCGGTATTGAGGGTGACATGGAAAGAGCAATTACAGATATAAGGGGGCAGGTATTATGACACAGGACGAACGAAGAGAATATCTGATTCAGTATCTTTTAAAAGAAGAAGTAAGGTTTGTCAGACAGAGTATTCCCACTGATAAGCAGGGGCAGGAGAATCTGCTCCGCTCACTTATGAATATCAGACCGCCAAGACCGGTCAGCGGAGAATTTTTAAAAATACAGGACGAATATCTTACGGAAAGAAATAGGGAGCGTGGAATCACAGATATTGACACGCTTGCACCTGTAAAATCCGATTCGAGATTATATATCTGGCAGGGCGATATTACCACTTTGAAATGTGACGCAATCGTAAATGCGTGCAATTCACAGATGCTTGGTTGCTTTTCGCCAATGCATGCCTGCATTGATAATTTTATCCATACTTATGCAGGAGTTGAACTGCGTTTGAAAATGCATGAGATTATGACAAAGCAGGGACATGAAGAGGAAACTGGAAAAGCAAAGATTACATCAGGATATAACCTTCCGGCAAAATATATTCTTCATACAGTAGGTCCAATTATACAGTGGAAAGTTACAAAAAAAGATGAAGAACTGCTCGCAAGCTGTTACAGAGAGTGTCTAAGACTTGCTGCTGATACAGGTGCAGAATCAATTGCATTTTGTTGTTTGTCTACAGGAGTATTCCGTTTTCCGCAGCAACGGGCTGCCGAGATTGCGACGAACACTGTAAAGCAGTATCTTGACAAAGACAGCAGAATCAAAAAGGTAATCTTTAATGTGTTTAAGGATGAAGATTTAAAAATATATAATGGTTTGCTATAAGTGTCTGTTGAAAACATCATTTGTTACAAAACATCATTTATTAAGCCGTGTCCTTTTTATATGTTGTATCACGTTTTAATCAGTGCTACAATAAAGAAAACCTGAATTTTGCAGAGATATGTCAAAGCATTTTGACACGCATTTTCTGTGATGTCAAAGCCGTTTGATAGACTATGAAGGGTGGTTTTCCTATAATAAAGTACAAGGGAGCAGTGACATGGAGTATGATATCGGAAGTAAAATAAAGGCAGCCAGACTTAAAAAAAAGATGACACAAGAACAGGTTGCTGAATTATTGGGAGTGAGTCGTCAGACCATCTCAAATTGGGAAAATGAAAAATCCTATCCAGATATCATCAGTGTCATTAAAATGAGTGATTACTACGAGGCTTCCCTTGACTATTTATTGAAGGGAGAACAAAAAATGAATACATATTATGATTATCTCGAAGAAAGTACAAATGTTGTAAGAAGCAACACCAATAGAAATAAAATCATCACTATGCTGTCCTATCTGCTGATTTGGGCAGTTGCCATGATTGTATTTTGGTTCTTTACAAGTGGAAGTGATGCTATGGGCTATAGTTTAATGTTCCTTTGGATTATTCTTCCTATAACGACATTTGTGGTATCCATTATTATTGGTAAAAATGATTTTTGGGGAAAAGGGAAATGGGCAATTACCCTTTTCTTTGGAGTAATGTATATGCTTGCTGAATACGGAACATTCAAAATGGCAAACAACATTACTTTCGACAAGCTGAATGCCCCAGCTTGGGGAATGGTTGTAGCTGGTACGATAATCTCTACAATCGGTATGCTGGTAGGTTCATTATTTAACAAGCAGATGAATAAATAAACTCCCAGCTTGTCGAGCTGGAAGTTGTCAAACTGAAATGTAAATGGAGGGTTATGTAAATGAAAAAAATTGGAATAGTTTTACTCATACTTATTTCACTTACAGGTACATTGTTAGGATGCGGGAAACAAGATGTGAATAAGGACTTGGAGAGCATTGATGCATCGGAAATCAAACAAATCGAACATACAGGAACTACAGGTGGGAAAGACGGTAATTTTTCGTATTCTTTTTCAGATAAAGAGGTTGTTGAGTTTATAGATTTATTGAATCAAGTGAAACTTGGTGACATAGTAGATGAAAACAAAGCATTATCAAGTGGAGCTGTTTCTTATTATACAATCCATTTTGCAACAGATGAAACGCTGACAATTAGTCCAGGAAAATATTTTGAAGTTGAGGACACATATTATGAATTTGATAATTATGATGAATTGTGGGATGAATTTATAGTATTTAACAGCATAAAGTAAGTTTCGGAAAATTCAAGTTTGTAAAATTAAGAAAATCGAGATTTGGAGGGATAATGAATTGCCAATAGAATATAAGAGATTGACTGAAAATGAACTGGATATTTTTATTGAAATGAGAATAAATCAATTAAGAGAAGAAGGCGCAAAAGAAGATATTGATTTAAAACCTGCCTTAAAAGATTATTATAGTCGTCATATGACAGAAGGTACATTCGTATCTTGGATAGCTGTTGACGGCAACAAGATAATCGGAACAAGCGGTATGTCATTTGTTGAAAAGCCCCCATATTTCAGTTGCCCAAGCGGAAAAATTGGACTGTTATCAAGTATGTTTACTGAACCTGATTACAGACGGATGGGAATTGCAAAAGAGCTTCTGCACAGAGTTATAGAGGAAGCAAGAAAATATGGCTGTGGTTCAATACAGATTACTGCTTCTGATATGGGGGTAAAATTATATAAAGCGTATGGATTTGTTCATAATGGAAACTTTATGCAATACAAATTATAAAGTCAAATTCCAGTAATACTGAGAGATTATAAAAGAGCGGAAGCTTTGAATTTTTTTGTTTTTAATAATAGTATCATTGTGGTATAATAGAGACATTAAAATCGTAAGTTGTAAAGGAGCGTTATGCAATGGAAAAAAGAAAAATTGTTCGTGGGATTATATTGGCAGTATTGCTGGTTTGTGCGGTGTTTTTGATTTATTCCATAGTAACAGACCCATTAGGCGAACATGATATTATGCTTGCCCTTGCTGTTACCGCTGGATTTATTGCATTAGAGCAGGACAAGCGAAAAGAAAGATAACTTCAAGGTTGCTGGAGGATTATAAGTGATTAGAAGAATGCAGAGAGCAGATATAGACAGAGTTGCAGATATTTGGCTTGATACTAATATAAGAGCGCATAATTTTATTTCCAAACAATACTGGCAGAACAATTTTAGTATAGTGAAAGAAATGCTTTCACAGTCAGAGATATACGTGTATGAGGAAAAAAATGAAATCCAAGGTTTTGTAGGATTGAGTGATAAGTATATTGAGGGAATATTTGTATCCAGTAAAGAGCAGTCTAAGGGGATAGGCAACCTTTTGATGTGTTATGTAAAAAACATCAAGAACCAATTAAGCCTGAGCGTATATCAAAAGAATATACGAGCAGTTAATTTTTATCAAAAAGAGGATTTCAACATTCAGAGTGAGAATGTTGATGAAAATACTGGTGAAAAAGAGTATATAATGACGTGGAAACGGAAATAAAAATTCAAGTTTGGAGGGGTTATATTATGATAATAGAGCCAATGATAGTGACTGATAAAATAGGGCGTTCTATCGTTTTGCGTAATGCGGAAGAAGATGATGCAGCAAGTCTAATCAAATTTATGAAAATTACGACAGGAGAAACCCCATTTTTAATCCGAGAGCCAGACGAGTTTTCTTTAACTATTGAGCAGGAAAAAATTTTTATAAAAGAACAAAAGGATAATCCGAGAGCATTAATGTTGATTGCAACGGTAGATGAAAAACATATTGGTAATTGCTCTTTGAATGGCATAGGACAGTATCGAAGATATGCCCATCGTTGTGAAGTGGCGATTGCTTTATATCAAAAATATTGCGGTACAGGAATTGGTAAATTAATGTTAGAAAGAATCTTAACCATTGCAAAGAAGGCTGGTTATGAACAAGCGGAATTAGAAGTGATTGCAACGAATGAATATGCTATAAATCTGTATCGTAAATTAGGGTTTGAAGAATATGGAAAATTTCCGAATAATATGAGATATTCAGATGCAACCTATGCTGATGCCTTATGGATGATGAAAAAGTTATAAAAAGTAAATTCTGAATTATGTAATCGTAAAAATCGAAAATGGACAAGGAGATGTCTATGCATATTAAATTGAAATATGAATACATTCTTTATTCGAGGAATGAGTGGAAATTTACTAGTTGATACAGACTATGCCGGGACGATACCTGCATTTTATAGAGCTATTAAAGATTGCAAAGAGCCTGTGAAAAAATTCCCGTCATAATAAAAATATCTCCATCATTTTAAAAGAGAATGACGGAGATATTTTGCCCTGCTTATTCTTGCAGTAACCAATCGGCTATATCGTGAATTTCGATTCCTTCATAGCTATATTGGGGATGTT
>ENA-OPAC01001641-OPAC01001641.1-human-gut-metagenome-genome-assembly--contig:-NODE-1641-length-9991-cov-9.300121_pt1 | contig 9991 bp, 8 predicted proteins | sample MGYA00241052_ERZ501420 | MGnify/ENA primary metagenome ERZ501420 (study PRJEB25962, sample SAMEA2042513) | human gut metagenome | biome: human gut; feature: human-associated habitat; material: faeces... | reverse complement strand
TGGATACTATGGCTGAATACTTACAGGGTTCATTCTCTAAGTTAAAAGGCTTAAAAGTAAACATGGTTGCAACTGTAAAGAAAGACAGAATTTACAACAGACAGGCAAATGGTAACTATCAGATTGCATGTACTCGTTGGGGTCCAGACTATGCTGATCCAACAACTTACTTAAACTTATTCTTAACTGGTAACCAGAATAACTATGGTAAGTACAGCAATGCTAAAGTTGATTCATTAATGAAACAGGTTCAGGCTGAATCAGACTTAAATAAACGTTGGGACTTAATGACTCAGGTAGAAAAGACTGCACTTGATGATTTAGCTTATATTCCAGTATTCGAAAAGGGTGCTGCAGCATTAAAGGCTAAGAATGTAAAAGGACTTGTTCATTCAGCAGTTGGTGTTCCTTATACATTCAAATACGTAACTATCAAATAAGAATAAACAGAACATAGTGAGAATAAACACATTATAGCTCTTGCTATAATGTGTTCTTCTTTTTTAAATGAAAGGTGTGATATTTATATGGATAAATCCATGATTAGGTATATCTTAAAGAGATTGCTTATTTCCGCAATTACTTTATTCGTTATACTAACAGTTCTGTTCATTATGACTCGTTGTATGCCAGGTTCTCCATTCAACTCAGAAAAGTTGAGTCCAGAACAGCAGAAAGTCATTATGGCAAAATATGGTCTTGATAAGCCAGTTCTAGTACAGTATGGTACATACTTAAAGAATATGTTATCAGGCGACTTCGGTGTTTCTTATGTTTTATACAAAGATCAGAATGTTTCTGAATTAGTATTTGACGCAGCTAAGATTTCATTTGCTTATGGTATCGCTGCATGTATCTTAGGTACATTAGTAGGTATGTTACTTGGTATCGTTGCTGCATTAAACAAGAACACTATTTGGGATACAATCGCAACTATTATTTCTATCTTAGGTGTATCTATCCCATCATTCGTATTCGCATTATTACTTGTTATCTTGTTCAGTAATGATCTTCGTATCTTACCAACAATGTATGATGATATGAATCCAATCTTCTCATCTATATTGCCAGTTATCGCTTTATCTATGAGCGTTATTGCCAACGTAGCACGTTTCACTCGTACAGAAATGATTTCTGTATTAAATAGTGAATATATGACTCTTGCAATGGCTAAAGGTTTAGATCGTAAGACATTAATCTTCAAGCATGCATTACGTAATGCTTTAATCCCAGTAATCACTATCTTAGGTCCAATCCTAGTTAACTTGATGACTGGTACAATGGTAGTAGAACAGATCTGTTCTGTACCAGGTTTAGGTAAGCTATTAATTAACAGTATTCGTGCCAATGACTACAACATCATCGTTGCATGTTCATTCTTATATGCATTCATGTATATCGTTATGATGTTAGTAATCGATGTATCTTATGGTATTATCGATCCACGTATCCGTTTAGGAAAGGGGGACAACTAAGATGGATGACAAGAAATATGAATTTTTGCCAGATGATTTTGAGTTTATCGGTGATAAACAGAATATCAACATTGATGAAGTTGCTCCTGCAAGACCTGCTTGGAAAGACGTTGTTTACCGTTTTACTCAGAACAAAGGTGCAATCTTTGGTTTAGCTTGTATTATTATCATTGCTTTACTTGCTATCTTTGTACCAATGATTTCTCATTGGAAATATGATGCAATTGATACAAGTATTGCGAATATTCTTCCAAATGGTACTCATTTCTTTGGTACTGATAAATATGGCCGTGACTTGTTCGTAAGAACTTGGCAGGGTACTCGTATTTCATTAATTATTGCATTAGTTGCAGTTGTTATTGATATCGTAGTTGGTATGACTTATGGTTTAATTTCTGGTTACTTTGGTGGTTTAATTGACTCTGTCCTTCAGAGAATTCAGGAAATCATCAACTCTATCCCAACACTAGTAGTATTAACTATTCTTTTAACAGTATTAAAGCCTTCTTTATATACCGTTATTCTTGCGTTAATCTTCACTGAATGGATTCCTATGTCTCGTATCACAAGAGCACAGGTATTAAAAATCAAGGAAGATGAATTCATTCTTGCTTCTAGAACATTAGGTGCAAGCAATATCTTTATCTTATTCAAGGAAATCTTACCAAATATCTTTGGTCAGTTAATCATCATGTCTATGATGACTATCCCAAATGCAATCTTCTATGAAGCATATCTAGCATTCGTTGGTTTAGGTTTAACTGTACCTCAGGCTTCACTTGGTACTTTGATCAACTCAGGTTTCGAAGTATTCACAGTATATCCAACTCAGATGACTATCCCAGCTATTATCCTTGCAGTATTGATGTTAGGATTCAACTTATTAGGTGATGGTTTAAGAGATGCACTTGATCCTACTATGAAGGAGATGTAATTATGGCTGACAGAGAAAGAATTTTAAAAATCAGAGACTTAAATATCTCCTTTAAGATTGAAGGTAAGAAAGTGAATGCCATCCGTGGTGTTAACTTAGACCTTTATAAGGGAGAAACAATTGCGATTGTAGGTGAATCTGGTTCAGGTAAATCAGTTACTACAAAAGCTATCATGGGTATCTTAGCTAAGAATGGTAGTATTGAAAGTGGTTCAATCGACTATACTTGGCATGATCCAGATACTGATGAAAAACATACAGTAGATATCACTAAGATGACAGAAAAGGAAATCCAGAAGGAAATCCGTGGTCGTAAGATTGCGATGGTCTTCCAGGATCCAATGACTTCTCTAGACCCAACAATGACAATTGGTAAACAGATCATGGAACCAATGATGTATCATTATGGAACATCTAAAGAAGAAGCATATAAAAAGGCTGTAGAACTTCTTGAAGAAGTAGGAATCACAAATGCAGAAAAACGTATGAAGAACTACCCTCACCAGTTATCTGGTGGTATGAGACAGCGTGTTGTTATCGCAATCGCTTTATCTTGTGATCCATATGTATTAATCTGTGACGAACCTACAACAGCCCTAGATGTAACTATCCAGGCTAAGATTCTTGAATTAATTCAGGACTTACAGAAGAAAAAAGGTATTTCAGTTATTTATATCACACATGACTTAGGTGTAGTTGCTAAGGTAGCTGACTTTGTAAACGTTATGTATGCAGGTAAGATTGTAGAAACAGGTTCTATCGAAGATATCTTCTACAGACCTTTACATCCATATACTTGGGGTCTTTTATCAGCAATGCCTGATTTAAATACTGATGATCCAGAATTATATACAATTCCTGGTTCACCACCAAACGTTACAAAAGAAATCAAAGGTGATGCATTCGCACCACGTAATAAATATGCATTAAATATCGATAAGAGAATTGAACCACCTATGTTCAAAGTAGAAGGTTCTACAACTCATAAGGTAGCCAGCTGGTTAATGCATCCAAATGCGCCAAAGGTTGAAATGCCTGAAGCATTAAGAAAGAGAATCGATAACATGATGAAAGAAGGTGTACCAAATAATGGACAAGAATAGTCAGACTCCAATTCTTGAAGTCAAGAATTTAAAACAGTATTTCTATCCAAGTAGAAAGTTTACTGTAAAAGCCGTTGATGGTATCTCATTCAAAATCATGCCAGGTGAAACATATGGTTTAGTAGGTGAATCTGGTTCAGGTAAATCTACTACTGGTCGTGCTATTATTAGATTATATGATCCAACTGATGGTCAGATCATTTTCGAAGGTGAAGATATCACTGGTAAGATGTCTAATAAAGCTCTTAAGACATTACGTACTAAGATGGCTATGATTTTCCAGGATCCAATGGCTTGTTTAAACCCTCGTAAGAAGGTTATTGATATTATTGCTCAGGGTCTTGATATTCATCATGATTATAAAGATGAAAAAGAAAGAGAAGAAAAGGTTTATAAGATTCTTGAGATGGTAGGTTTATCAAAAGAACATGCGAACCGTTTCCCACACCAGTTCTCTGGTGGTCAGAGACAGCGTATTGGCATCGCAAGAGCCTTAATTATGAACCCTGATCTAATCATTGCCGATGAAGCAATCTCAGCCCTAGACGTATCTATTCAGGCACAGGTTGTAAACCTAATGAAGAAGATGCAGAAAGAAACAGGTGCTGCTTACTTATTTATCGCTCATGACTTATCAATGGTTAAATACATCTCTGATAGAATTGGTGTATTACATTTAGGTCACTTAGTAGAAACAGGAACTGCAGATGAAATCTTTAGTAATCCTCTCCATCCATATACAAGATCATTATTATCTGCCATCCCTCATTCTAACCCAAGAGTAGAGAAGGTAAGAAAATCATTCTCTTATGATTATGAAACAAGCGGTCTTGATTATGCGGCTGGTACTCAGCATCAGATTACTGAAACACACTTTGTATTAGGTACTGATGAAGATGTTGTACAGTTCAAGAAAGACGCAGCAAACTTCAAATTATAACATCAAAAGACTATGACACTTATGTGTGATAGTCTTTTTTTTTAGGCTCTAAAAATGTGAACTACTACACTTATTCGGTGTAAAAAGTGTAGTTGTAGCACATTTAATCACTGTAAAAAGTGTATAAGTACTACATTTATTCGTTGTAAAAAGTGTATAAGTAACACATTTTTTCGCTGTAAAAAATGTAAAAAGGTGATATAAAGGAATAATAAGGCAGGTGTCTCTATGTATCGATACGCAATAGAAGAATTATTCAAATGGAAAGAAAAGCCAAATCGTAAGCCAATGATTATACAGGGTGCAAGACATGTAGGTAAAACATGGCTGATGAAAGAGTTTGGTAAGAAAGCTTATACTCATACTGTTTATATTAATTTTGAAGATAATGTAACTATGGAAGATTTGTTTTCGTATGATTTAGATACAAAACGTTTGATTACAGGTATGGAACTGTATAGTGGTAAAAAAATTGATCCTGACAACACACTTCTTATATTTGATGAATTACAGGAAGTACTTAGAGCCTTAACTTCTTTAAAATATTTCAATGAAAATGCACCTGAATATCATATTGTATGTGCCTGTTCATTCATGGGTATTGATTTACATCAAGGGACATCATTCCCGGTAGGGAAAGTGAATTTTATGAATCTCTATCCTCTTACTTTCAAAGAATTTTTAATGGCTACAGGTAAAGAACGATTTGTAGAACTACTTGATCAACAGAATTATCAAATGATCAAGAGTTTTAAGCAGACGTATATTGATACGTTGAAACAGTATTATTATGTGGGTGGGATGCCAGAAGCTGTACAATATTTTGCAAACTATAATGATTATAATGAAGTACGAAATATTCAGAAAAAAATTTTATTCGCTTATGAACAGGATTTTTCTAAACATGCACCTAATGAAATTGTTCCTAAAATCAGGATGCTTTGGAATAGTATTCCATCACAGCTTGCTAAGGAAAATAAGAAATTTATATATGGTCTTATTCGCACAGGAGCACGCGCTAAAGAATATGAAACAGCTATTATGTGGCTATCTGATTGTGGATTAATACATAAAATTAGTCGTGTAAATCAAGCAGGTATACCTTTAAAGGCATATGAAGATTTAAAGGCTTTTAAAATTTATTTATTAGATGTAGGGCTTTTAGGGTGCATGACTGGTTTGAAACAAAAGACGCTTATTGAAGGTAATAATTTATTTGTGGAATTTAAATGTGCACTGACTGAACAATATGTATGCCAACAACTCAAGACAATAGAAGATTTGAATATATATTATTATACAAACGAAAGAGGAAACTGCGAAATAGACTTTGTGATAGATAGAGACAATCAGATAATTCCAATAGAAGTCAAAGCAGAAGAAAATTTAAGGGCGAAGAGTCTTAAAACATATAGTGAAAGGTTTTCTCCTGATATTTGTGTTCGTACTTCTATGTCTGATTATAGAAAAGAAGATTGGCTTATTAATCTTCCTCTCTATGCAATAGAAACAATAAAGGAACTATGAAAAAACGACACAGCAAGTGTCGTTTTTTAGTTAATTCATGCTTTTTTGTAACTTCTTAGCGACAATTATCAATACAATCACAGAGTAGCTGTACTGATATAATCCATTATATAAGATTAAGTGGTATCGAAGTGGCTTGTGAAATCTTAGGCTCTACAAAAGCACTGATATCATAACCAATAAAGAATAAACCAAATTTAGATGCTATACTTATTCCTTATATTAGAAATTGCAGCATCTCCCTTTACTGTGTTTTCAGATTTTACATCTTTCAAACCATCTAATATTGTTGTTGCTTCATCCATCTTTCTCATAGTTTTTTCATAATACTCGATATTCATAATAACCAATCTGCCATATCCATTCTTGGTTACGAATACAGGACCGTTTTCTTCTGCACAAAGACGTTCTACTTCAGCTGTATTTTTCAAATCATGCATTGGAATAATCTTCATACAATCAGCTCCTTTCTTGTGGCTATATTATAATCTATATTTAGCCACGGTGTAAGTGACTGAGAATTATTACGATTAAAAAAAACGACACAACCAGACGAATTTTTCCCTTGATCTGCTTTGCAGGTCAGTAAAAAAACGCTGTCTTGTACGGTATCGGCTTCATACAACTTATTTTCCAGCATCATACGAGCCAGCTTTTGTCGGTGTAACAACCGCTTGATACGGTCATATCAGTAACGGTAGTAGAGAAAAGCGACCAATGCACAAACACCAGTCGTTATCAGAACCGTAATGGAATTGTAGGCAGTCCAAGTAATTCCGATATGGAGCAGGTTAAAATCTGTCCAGTCTGTGACAAGGAGCTGTCGCAGATTCAGTAGCAGGAACACCGCAACAAACAGGAGCAACAGCCAGCCGATACAGAAATAATAGACCAGCGATTTATCACTGGCACGAATCCTGTTACCTTTAGATTCTATCCATACTTTCATTAAAACTCCTTTCTTCGGGTATAAGAAAAGCAGTCAATCTTATAGACTAACTGCTCGCATAAATAATAAAATCATTATGTTCAATTTAAGAAAAGTGTTGCTATAGGTTATCTTATCCAGCAAATATACCATAACGATATTGTTGTCGGTATCATTAAACTCACTTCTGTCATCATCTCGTTGATAGCGCCTAACGATTTGCCATCATCAGTAAGATATCTCTTCTCTATAGGAGATACGCAAATGATGCAAAGAAAGTATGTATTGAAGAGGCATTAGAAGAAGGTATTAAGATTGATGAACCAGATAGTATTGAGGACTATTTTGGAAAATTCAAATTGAGAATCCCTAAGACTCTTATCTAGAAATGACAGCTTACTTTTAAAATAGAAGACAATGACATAAACATTTACACAGAAACTGTCCAAAGGCAATGTCCGGAGTTCACATTCCGGCTTTTTTGCTTGAGTAAATCTAAAGTATATTTAGTCGCCTGCTTTTTTTAGATATTTCATAGATGTTTCATAAATGATTAGTAGGATGAAATAAAGGAGATGATAAAAATGAAACAAATAAAAAAAGTAATGGTATTTGGAGTGTTGTGTTTCTGTACTGCGCTTATAGGATGTCAAAATAAAACAAATGCATTCACAAGTTCAGTTTTAATTAGGAACAAAACATCGTTTAAGCCTATTGATGAGGCAATAGATTCTAAAGAGGAATATGTTTATGAATATTTAGGTCTTAAATTTAAGTTATCTCAAAATATTAAGACTGCTATGAATAAAAAAAGTCTTGTGATGCTTGATGCACAAAATGCGTTAAACCAAGATTTAAGATATGCTTTTTTCTCATTTAATACAGTATCAAATACGCAAAAGAACATTGTTGTTGAAGATACTAAGGACTACATAAAATGGGAAAACAGTCTTAAGAGAGAAGGTACTATTGGTATGTATCTAAAAGGAATGTCTCAAGAGGAACTAACTGATTTGACTAAATGCAAATATCATAAAAAAATAGGCACTGCTGATGATAAACAATATGAATATTACATAAGTTACCAGACTGAGGATTTTCTAAAGGAATTAATGAAATCAAACATAGAAATAATTGATCGATTAAAAGAAACAGAAAATGGCTTTGTTTTAAAAGAAAAGAAAGATTTAGACAATACAGAGGTTTTTGATGAGTAATCGTGCTATTTATTATATAACAAGAAAGAAAAAAAGGTCTCTTATTATTTTGATTATTGTTACAGTTATTTTTTCTGGCTTATATGTATCTTTAAATGTTATTAAATCCACAACACACTTAAAGAACTCAATATCTAGAACTGCGCAGACTTCTTTATCAATTTCAAAAAAAGATCAATCATCCTTTGATCATAAGGCCTTTAAAGAAACCAAGAATTATATTTTGCAATACAATGGAATAATAAAACCCAAACACATAAAAGTCATTGAAGCAATGCAGTCAATAAAAAGAGATGATTTACCTGAAGAGTACCAGAATGTTTTATCATATCAGGCGATAAATCAAACAGAAAACCATGCTTTATTCAAAAGTGGTAATTTTATATTAGAAAAAGGAAGACACCTAAAAAAAATGGATTTAAATAAAGTGATGATTCATGAACGTTTAGCAAAAAAGAATCATTTAAAAATAGGAAATTATATAACATTACAGAATAATCATCGATATAAAATTATAGGTATTTTTTCGGGCAAAAAACAAGAAGCATATACTGGATTGACTTCGGATTTTAGTGAAAATATGATTTTTATTGATTATCGATCATTACATACAAAGAATGTGAATCAAATGATTATGTTTTTTAATAGTTCACAAGAAGCTCAAATGACTATGAATCATCTTCGACAGAAATATATAGATTATGATATTGAAGAAGATCGTCAAACATATAAGGAAACCTTAGAAGCAATTAATTATATACAATACATTATCAAGTTAATAGTATATAGTTTTATTGTGGTTGCTATAGTTGTTCTTTCTCTTATTTTAATTTTATGGTTAAGAGAAAGAATCCATGAAATAGGTATTTTATTATCAATAGGAATAAGTAAAATAGAAATCTTAGGTCAGTTTATTATTGAACTTCTTTTGATTTCATTACCTGCAGTTATTTTATCCATTGCTGTAGGTAATGTATTATTTAAATTCATCATTAATGAATTGTTAAAACGTGAATATTCTTTGCTTGTTACAAATGGAATAGAGCAAGAATTATCTGCATTTTTAGCAAGTTATGGAATTTTAGTCACTGTTATATTGTTGTCAGTTGTCATAGCTTGTGGAATGTTCTTGACTAAAAAACCAAAAGAGATTTTATCAGAAATGAGTTAGGAGATTATAATGAGTGTATTAGAAATATCGGAATTAAGCTATAGATATAAGAATTCAAGAGAGAATATATTATTAGATGTCAATCAAACTTTTGAATTAGGTCAGTTTTATGCGATTATTGGTTCCTCTGGTGCTGGAAAGTCAACGCTGCTTTCTTTACTTGCGGGTTTAGATGAACCTCAGGAGGGAAATATTTATTTTGAAAATGAAGATATTAAAAAGAAAGGTTGTAGTTATCATAGAAGAAATCATATTTCTTTGGTGTTTCAAAACTATAATCTCATAGACTATTTAACACCTCTAGAAAATGTGAGATTGGTGAATAAGAAGGCATCACCATCATTGTTATTAGAACTTGGATTAAATCAAGATCAAATAAAAAGAAACGTCATGAAGCTTTCAGGTGGACAGCAGCAAAGAGTCGCAATTGCGAGAGCTTTAGCATCTCATGCACCTATTATTCTAGCAGATGAACCAACAGGTAATCTAGATAATAGTACAGCTAACGAAATCATTGAAATATTGAAAAAAATGGCTAAAAAAAGAAATAAATGTGTTATCGTTGTCACACATAGCAAAGAAGTTGCAAATAGTGCAGATGTTATTTTGGAACTCAAGGATAAGAGATTACAGGTTGTTGAAGGTAGAGTCAAAAGTTTATGAAAAACTTGATGAATGACAGATTTCAGGGCTCGA
>ENA-OPAC01001637-OPAC01001637.1-human-gut-metagenome-genome-assembly--contig:-NODE-1637-length-10027-cov-1.851685_pt1 | contig 10027 bp, 7 predicted proteins | sample MGYA00241052_ERZ501420 | MGnify/ENA primary metagenome ERZ501420 (study PRJEB25962, sample SAMEA2042513) | human gut metagenome | biome: human gut; feature: human-associated habitat; material: faeces... | reverse complement strand
TGGTAATGGGACAATTCCTGCTGTTTATTCTGAAAGAATAAGACTTGCTAAATATGCAGGTATGGCTGTAATGAATTTATTAGAAAAAGATATTAAGCCAAGAGATATAGTAACAAAGGATTCTATTAAAAATGCATTAACAGTAGATATGGCACTTGGATGTTCAACAAATAGTGTTCTTCATTTAACTGCTATTGCAAATGAGGCTAAAATTCCAATGAATCTTGATATTATAAATGAAATGTCAGCTAAGGTGCCAAATCTTTGTAAATTAGCACCAGCATCTGATACACATATTGAAGATTTATATGCAGCTGGTGGAATTAAAGCTGTAATGAGTGAATTAAATAAAAAGAATTTATTAAATTTAAATTGTATTACTGCAACTGGTAAAACTGTTGAGGAAAATATTAAAGATGCTAAGGTTTTAGATTATTCAGTAATAAAACATATAGAAGAACCATATAGCCAAACTGGTGGTATAGCAATATTAAAAGGAAATTTAGCTCCAGATGGCGCAGTTGTTAAAAGATCAGCAGTTTTAAAGGAAATGCTTACACATAAAGGACCAGCTAAGGTTTTTGATTCTGAGGAAGAAGCTATAGAAGCTATTTTAGGAAAGAAAATTGTAAAAGGTGATGTTGTAGTTATTAGATATGAGGGTCCAAAGGGTGGGCCAGGAATGAGAGAAATGTTATCACCAACTTCTGCAATTTGTGGAATGGGACTTGATTCATGCGTTGCACTTATTACTGATGGAAGATTTAGTGGGGCAACTAAAGGAGCAGCAATAGGACATGTTTCTCCAGAAGCAGCAGTTGGAGGACCGATTGCATTAGTAGAAGAAGGAGATATTATTGCAATTGATATCGATGCCAATACATTAAATGTAAAAGTTTCTGACGAAGAATTAGCAAAGAGAAAAGAAAACTGGAAACCTAGAACACCTAAGGTTACAACAGGTTATCTTGCAAGATATGCATCGTTAGTTACATCTGGAAACCGCGGAGCAGTTTTAGAAATCAAACAGTAATTAAGTAAGAAAAGAGGATCAAATGATGAAACAATTGACAGGTGCTCAGATTGTTTTAGAATGTTTGAAAGAGCAAGGCGTGGATACCGTTTTTGGGTATCCAGGCGGAGCGATCTTAAACATTTATGATGAATTATATAAACAGAAAAAGGATTTTACACATATCCTGACATCTCATGAGCAGGGAGCTTCTCATGCGGCAGACGGATATGCGCGTGCCACTGGTAAGGTTGGGGTGTGTTTTGCAACCAGTGGACCTGGAGCAACAAATCTCGTAACAGGAATCGCGACCGCATTTATGGATTCTATTCCGATCGTTGCGATCACCTGTAATGTAGGGGTACCGCTTCTTGGAAAAGACAGCTTCCAGGAAATTGACATTACCGGTATTACGATGCCGATCACAAAGTATAATTTTATTGTGAAGAATGTCAATGATCTTGCAAAGACGATCCGCAAGGCGTTTGAGATCGCACAGTCCGGAAGACCGGGACCGGTGCTGATCGATATCCCGAAAGATGTGACAGGCAATAAAGCAGAGTATGAGCCTGTCAAAATCCAGCCAATCGTAAAATACAAAAAAGAAATCTGCATGGAAGATATTGACAAGGCAGTAGAGATGATCGAAGAAGCAAAGCGTCCGTTTGTATTCGTCGGAGGCGGAGCTATATTATCTGATGCAAGTGAAGAACTCCGTGCATTCGTAGACAAGGTACAGTGTCCGGTATGTGATTCCCTGATGGGAAAAGGCGCATTTCCGGGAACTGATGAACTTTATACAGGAATGCTTGGTATGCATGGTACCAAGACATCGAACTTTGGAGTCAGTGAAAGCGATCTTCTGATCGTAGTCGGTGCAAGATTCTCCGACCGTGTCACAGGTAATCCAAATAAATTTGCAAGTAATGCAAAAATTCTCCAGTTTGATATTGATGTGGCAGAGATGAACAAAAATGTCATTATCGATGAAGGTGTGGTTGGAGATATCAAAGAAGTGCTTGCGGCAGTTAATGAAAAACTGCCACAGCAGGAACACACCGAATGGATCAAAAAGATCCAGGAATATAAAGCAAAATACCCGCTTGCCTATCATCCGGAAAGTCTGACCGGTCCGTATGTGATCGAAGAGATTTATAAACAGACAGAAGGTGATGCGATCATCGTCACAGAAGTTGGACAACATCAGATGTGGGCAGCGCAGTATTATAAATTCACAAAACCGAGAACACTGCTTACGTCAGGTGGTCTTGGAACCATGGGATACGGTCTTGGAGCTGCAATCGGAGCCAAGATGGGAAGACCGGAGAAGACGGTAGTCAATATCGCCGGAGACGGATGCTTCCGTATGAATATGAATGAAGTTGCAACAGCGGCGCGTTATAACATTCCAATTATCCAGGTTGTAGTGAACAACCATGTGCTTGGTATGGTAAGACAGTGGCAGAATCTGTTTTACGGACAGCGCTATTCAGCAACTGTTCTGAATGATGCAGTAGATTTTGTGAAACTCGCAGAAGCGATGGGGGCGAAAGCGGTAAGAGCTACGATCAGAGAAGAATTCGCAGATGCATTTAAGTTTGCTTTAAATGCAGGCGGTCCGGTGGTGATTGACTGCCAGATCGACAGCGATGACAAGGTATGGCCGATGGTTGCTCCGGGTGCTCCGATCAGTGAAGCTTTTGACGAGAAGGATCTGCAGGAAAAACAGCAGACAAACTAAAAAACATATGCAGCGACAGATACGCAGAGCAGGAATGGAGGAGTAATATGAAACGAGTTTACAATTTTTCAGCAGGACTGCCGGAAGAAGTTTTACGAGAAGCAGCAGATGAGATGCTGGATTACAAAGGATGTGGAATGTCCGTTATGGAGATGAGTCATCGCTCGAAAGCTTTTGCTGAAATCATTGAAACCGCTGAACAGGATCTTCGTGATTTAATGGGAATCCCGGATAATTACAAAGTACTGTTCCTTCAGGGTGGCGCAAGCCAGCAGTTTGCAATGATTCCAATGAATCTGATGAAGAACAAAGTAGCGGATTATATTGTTACCGGGCAGTGGGCTAAAAAGGCAGCTGCCGAGGCATCCAAATATGGAAAGGTGAATAAGATCGCATCGTCCGAGGATAAAACCTTTTCGTACATTCCTGACTGTTCGGATCTGCCGGTTGATGAAGATGCAGATTATGTATATATCTGCGAAAATAATACAATTTACGGAACCAAATTTAAGGAACTTCCGAACACGAAAGGCAAGACACTGGTAGCGGATGTATCATCCTGCTTCCTGTCTGAGCCTGTAGATGTGACAAAATATGGTCTCATCTATGGCGGAGTCCAGAAGAATATCGGACCAGCGGGTGTTGTTATCGCGATCATCCGTGAAGATCTGATTACAGAGGATGTACTTCCTGGAACACCGACCATGCTTACATACAAGACACATGCAGACGCAGGTTCTCTTTACAATACACCGCCGGCATACGGAATCTATATCTGCGGTAAGGTATTTAAATGGCTCAAAAAGATGGGCGGACTGGAAGTTATGAAAGAACGCAACGAAAAGAAAGCCAAACTGCTCTATGACTACCTGGATCAGAGCAAACTGTTCAAAGGTACGGTAGAAAAGAAAGACCGTTCTCTTATGAATGTACCATTTGTGACAGGCAGTGACGAGCTGGATGCCAAATTTGTAAAAGAGGCAAAAGAAGCAGGTCTTGAGAATCTGAAAGGACACCGTACTGTTGGGGGTATGCGTGCAAGTATTTATAACGCAATGCCATACGAAGGTGTGGAAGCCCTTGTTGCATTTATGAAGAAGTTTGAGGAGGAGAATCTGTAATATGTATAAATATTTTTGCTTAAACCCGATTTCTCCTGTTGGACTGGAGAAATTCAGTGATGACTATGTGCCTGCCGGTGAGATGGCAGGAGCAGATGCGGTACTTGTAAGAAGTGCCGGAATGCATGAACTGGAATTTGATAAAGATTTAAAAGCGATTGCCCGTGCCGGAGCCGGTGTAAATAATATTCCACTGGACAAATGTGCGGAGCAGGGAATCGTTGTATTTAATACACCAGGGGCAAATGCCAATGGTGTAAAAGAGTTGGTGATCGCCGGTATGCTGCTTGCATCCAGAGATATCCTTGGCGGTATCAACTGGGTACAGGAGAACGAAGAGGATGGCAATATTGCCAAAGATGCAGAAAAAGCGAAAAAAGCATTTGCAGGCTGTGAGATCCAGGGAAAGAAGCTTGGTGTGATCGGTCTTGGTGCAATCGGTGTCCTGGTTGCGAATGCGGCTACGCATCTTGGGATGGAAGTGTATGGTTATGATCCATATGTTTCTGTAGATTCTGCATGGAGACTTTCAAGAAGTATCCATCACACTAAGAATGTAGATGAGATCTACAAGGAGTGTGATTATATCACAATCCATGTACCGGCACTGGAAGATACAAAGGGTATGATCAATAAGAATGCCATCAGTCTGATGAAAGAGGGCGTTGTGATCCTGAACTTTGCAAGAGATGTACTGGTGAACAGTGAAGACATTGTGGATGCACTTGTTAGTGGAAAAGTCGGACGCTATGTAACTGACTTTCCGACACCAGAGATCGCAGGAGTGAAGCATGCGATTGTTATTCCGCATCTGGGAGCGTCAACTGCTGAATCAGAAGACAATTGTGCAAAGATGGCAGTAGAAGAGCTGAAAGATTTCCTGGAAAATGGAAATATCCGTAATTCTGTCAACTTCCCGGCATGCGATATGGGTGTAAGGGATAAGACAAGAATTACGATTCTGCACAGGAATATTCCGAACATGATCGGTCAGTTTACTGCGCTTCTGGCAAAGGATAATGTCAATATCGATGATATGACGAATAAGAGCCGTGGCAGCTATGCATATACGATGATCGATGTGGATAATGATGTGGCAGAAGACGTGGTAAAAGGTCTGGAAATGATCGAGGGTGTTCTGAAAGTCAGAGTAATTGCATAAAAAATGACAGAGGGTGCGTTTGGAAAAGCGCATCCTTTTTTTGTTAAAAAAATAAGAATCCTGTTAAAAAAATAAGAATCCTGTTAAATGATTAATTACTGCCATTTCGGTAGCATTTCAAAAAAAAGTGTGTTACACTCGCAATAGATTGTGGCGGACTGTTATTGCAAGGAAAGAAGATACAAAGAGTATCAATATGTCATATACAGGGAGGTATTTAATATGGCAATAACAATCGGCATAAACGGATTTGGACGTATTGGAAGAGTTGCATTCCGCATTGCCATCAATCAGCCGGAAAAATTTAAAATTTGTGGGATCAATGTGAGAAACGCAGATCTGGATTATATGATTTATATGATCCGTTACGATTCGATCTTTGGACGTTTCCAGGGAAGTCTGGAAAAATATGAGGATGGAATTGTTGTAAATGGCGAGAAGATCCGAGTGTATTCAGAAAATGATGCTGCTGACATTCCGTGGGGAGAGTGTGGAGCAGAATACATTATAGATGCGACAGGTGCTTACTGTACGACAGAAAAAGCAATGGCACATATCCGGGGTGGAGCAAAGAAAGTGATCATCTCTGCACCGGCTAAAGATCAGGACACACCGACATTTGTAATGGGAGTGAATCATGAACTTTATCAGTCAGCTATGCAGGTCGTTTCAAATGCATCTTGCACAACAAACTGTCTTGCACCGATCTGTAAGGTATTGGAGGATAATTATGGAATAGAGTATGGTCTGATGTCTACCATCCATTCAGCTACAGCAAAACAGAAGGTAGTTGACTGCCGTTCGCTGAAAGACTGGCGTACAGGTCGTGCTGTATTCGGAAATCTGATCCCATCTTCAACAGGAGCTGCAAAAGCAATCTCACTTGTTATTCCGGCGTTAAAGGACCGTATGAATGGAATTTCTTATCGTGTACCGACTTCAGATGTATCCATTGTGGATCTGAATGTCGCGTTGAAGACAGAAACCACTTATGAAGATATCTGTAAGAAAATGAAGGAAGCTTCCGAAACAACTCTTAAGGAGATTCTGGATTATGTGGATGATGAAGTTGTTTCTTCCGATTTTATCGGAGATAATCACGCATCCTCTTTTGATGCAAGGGAAGGAATCCAGGTAAACGGTCATTTTTTCAAACTGATCAGTTTTTATGATAATGAATGGGGATATACCAGTCAGATCTTCCGCATGATTTCGCATATGTACCAGGTGAACCATGGTGTAAAATAAAACAGATTGTAAATGAAAAAGTAAAACGTATATCAACAGTAACAGTCAGAAGCCATGAAAGAAAGAGTATCACGTGAACAAGAAGAAACGTGATACTCTTTTTGTTACATAGGAACATTCATTCTTATTTGGTATTCAAAATTTTTCAAAATGTTTTTTCAAAGGCAGAAAATATCGTCTTTTTTATAACGATGCTTGCGTATTTTGAAAAATATGGTATGATAAAGGACAAAAGTAGCACTTTACAGTGTGAAAATGTAACGCAGGAGGAAGAGATAATGGCATACGAGATTACAGGACATACAGTCCTTACCGGATTACTGGGAAGTCCGGTAGCACACAGCATTTCCCCAATGATGCATAACGAGGCATTTCGCCAGCTGGAGCTGGATTACGCATATTTGGCATTTGATGTTGGAACAGATAACTTAAAGACAGCAGTAGATGGTCTGAAAGTCATGGGAGTCAGAGGATTCAACCTGACTATGCCTGACAAGAATCTGATGTGCTCACTGGTTGATAAACTTTCACCGGCATCTGAGATCGGTGGGGCGGTCAACACTGTTGTAAATGATAACGGTGTCCTGACAGGTTATACGACAGACGGAATTGGATTCATGCGTGCAGTCAGTGAGACAGGCGTTGATATCATTGGCAAGAAGATGACACTTCTTGGAGCGGGTGGAGCCGCAGCAGCGATTCTGATCCAGGCAGCACTTGACAAAGTAGCAGAGATTTCGGTATTCAACATCCGTGATGAATTCTTCACACGTGCGGAGAAGACAATCGAGAAACTTCATGAGAAGACAGACTGCAAGATCAACCTCTATGACTTCTCTGACCCGGAAGTCCTCAAAAAGGAGATAGCAGAAAGTGCAATTCTGGTAAACGGAACTTCTATCGGTATGGCACCGAAGACAGACAGATGTATCATCACAGATGACAGTGTGTTCAGAAAAGATCTGTTTGTATTTGATGTAATCTACAATCCGGAAGAGACGTTATTCCTGAAGAAAGCAAAAGCAGCAGGATGCCGGACACTGAACGGTCTGAACATGCTGTTATATCAGGGTGCTGCATCATTTGAACTCTGGACAGGAAAAGAAATGCCGGTTGATATTATCAAAGAAAAATATTTCTCGCGTTAATTTGCTGAAAAATGATTGACAAAGCCTATTGATTCGTGTAACATAAGCTATAGATTTTAAAAATTACATATTCTACTATCAAAATACAATGAAAAGAAGTAGTAAATATAATAAGACGTCACAGAGAGTCCTTTATCGGTGGAAGAAGGATACCGAAGATTATATTGAATTCCTCTTGGAGTAGGATACTGAATGCATTCTTTTGAAGAATTGTTAATAGGTATTTCCGGTAGCAGCCGTTATCTGCAAGGGTATAACCGTTATGAACGACGTACCTGACGAGGCAGTTGTCGTGAGACAATTGTAAAATGAGGTGGAACCACGAAGTATATAATACTCTCGTCCTCTGTTTTTACAGAAGACGGGGGTTTTTTGTTTCATAGGAAATTCCGAAGGAACTTCTAAAAGACATGTTCGATGATTAGTAGAGAGAAGAGAAAGGGAAAAAGATTATGATTATCGTATTAAAACCAAGAACAAGTGATGAAAACGTAAAACGAGTTGAGAATATGGTCCGTGCAAAGGGACTGGAAGTACATACTGTAAAAGGTGAGGATCTTACAATTATCGGCTGTATCGGCGATACGGTCCGTGTGGATCCAAAGCTTTTCGAAGTAGACTCTTCTGTTGAGAAAGTTATGCATGTACAGGAACCTTATAAACTTGTAAACCGTGCATTCCATCCGGACGATACCATCGTAGATGTATCTGGTGTCAAAGTTGGCGGCGGACATCTGGCACTGATCGCCGGACCTTGTTCTGTGGAGTCAGAAGAGCAGGTGATCGAGATCGCAAAGGCTGTTAAGGCGTCCGGTGCAAATATGCTCCGTGGTGGTGCATTCAAGCCGAGAACAAGTCCATATTCATTCCAGGGACTGGGCCTTGAAGGTCTGGAAATCTTATGTGCAGCAAGAGAAGAGACAGGGCTTCCGATCGTAACAGAGCTGATGTCACCGGAATATCTGGAAATCTTCGATGAAAAGGTAGACCTGATCCAGATCGGTGCACGTAACATGCAGAACTATGACCTGTTAAAACAGCTCGGACAGACAAAGAGACCGATCCTTTTGAAGAGAGGACTTAATGCAACTTACGAAGAATGGATGATGTCAGCAGAATACATTATGGCATCCGGAAATCCAAATGTTATCCTCTGCGAAAGAGGAATCCGTACCTTCGAGACTTATACCAGAAATACACTGGATCTTCAGTCTATTCCGGTAGTAAGAAAACTCAGCCATCTTCCGGTAGTTGTAGACCCGAGCCACGCAGGAGGAAAATGGTGGCTGGTTGATCCGATGGCAAAAGCATCAGTTGCAGCAGGAGCGGACGGGCTGATCATCGAAGTACATAACAGTCCGGAAACGGCACTTTGTGACGGAGCACAGTCGCTGAAACCGGAAAAATATGATACACTGTTAAAAGAGATTACCGGAATCGCAAAAGCAGTCGGTAAAGAAATGTAAAAAACAGCAGCCTGGGAGGAACAAAACGATGAAAATGACGGTAGATTTAAAGGAACACAGCTATCCGATCTATATTGAAAGAGGAATTCTGAAAGAAGCGGCAGAAAGAATAGCGGAAGTATATCAGGGATTAAAGATCATGATCATTTCCGATGACAGAGTTTATTCTTATTACGGAGAAGCGCTTAAGAAAAATCTTTCTGAAAAATATGAGTGTGCGGAAACCGTGATTCCACATGGAGAACCGTCAAAAGCATTCGAAACCCTTCCGGGGGTATACAGTTCTCTTCTGGAAGCAAAGATTTCCAGAACAGACCTGATCGTTGCACTTGGCGGTGGAGTGGTAGGAGACCTTGCCGGATTTGTGGCAGCGACCTTTCTTAGAGGAATCAAGTTCGTACAGATTCCAACTTCCATTCTTGCACAGGTAGATTCTTCTGTTGGTGGAAAAGTTGCAGTCGATCTTCCACAGGGTAAGAACCTGGTAGGTGCTTTTTATCAGCCGAAGATGGTACTGATCGATCCGGATGTGCTGGAAACCTTGCCGGATCGTTACGTGACGGATGGCATGGGGGAGGTTATCAAATACGGATGCATCAAAGACCGCAAGCTTTTTGATCTTCTGGAAAAATGCGGATGCTATGAGAATCTGAAAGAGCATTTAACTGATGTGATCGCAACCTGTGTCGATATCAAACGCCGCGTTGTGGAAGAAGACGAGTTTGATACCGGAGAGAGGATTCTACTGAACTTCGGACATACCCTTGCCCACACCATTGAGCAGCACTTCCACTATGAAAGAGAAAGCCACGGTGAAGCCGTAGCCATCGGAATGTACCAGATCACAAAGATTGCTGAAGAGAAAGGACTCACCAAAAAAGGCGAAGCCGAGCACATCCGGAAAGTCCTGGAAGCTTATAAACTTCCGGTAAAAGCCGATGTCCCACTCCCGCAGCTTACCGAAGCAATCAAGCTGGATAAAAAAACACTGAATAATAAATTAAAAGTCGTCCTTCTCCATGAAATCGGAGATTCCTATACATACCCGACTGGACAGGAATTCTTTGATGGGGATAGGACAGTATAAGTAAATACGATAAATAAGAATGCCGTAAAACCATGAAAGATA
>ENA-OPAC01001626-OPAC01001626.1-human-gut-metagenome-genome-assembly--contig:-NODE-1626-length-10087-cov-2.095993_pt1 | contig 10087 bp, 9 predicted proteins | sample MGYA00241052_ERZ501420 | MGnify/ENA primary metagenome ERZ501420 (study PRJEB25962, sample SAMEA2042513) | human gut metagenome | biome: human gut; feature: human-associated habitat; material: faeces... | reverse complement strand
GCATCAGGGTTTCCCCCATTGTGCAATATTCCCCACTGCTGCCTCCCGTAGGAGTTTGGACCGTGTCTCAGTTCCAATGTGGCCGTTCATCCTCTCAGACCGGCTACTGATCGTTGCCTTGGTAGGCCGTTACCCTGCCAACCAGCTAATCAGACGCGGGCCCATCCTGTACCACCGGAGTTTTTCACACAAGGAGATGTCTCCTCGTGCGCTTATGCGGTATTAGCAGCCGTTTCCAGCTGTTATCCCCCTGTACAGGGCAGGTTACCCACGCGTTACTCACCCGTCCGCCACTCAGTCACCGATTGATCATCCGAAGAATCTCAAAAGGTGCTTCGTTCGACTTGCATGTGTTAGGCACGCCGCCAGCGTTCATCCTGAGCCAGGATCAAACTCTCAAATAAAATGTTCAAGATGTCAGATCAAGGTCCAGAACCACTGGTTCTTTTCCTGTCATTACTGTTTATTTAGGTTTTGAACTTTCGTTCTGTTCCATGGACTTTCCTGCAGACATCACTCTCAGGAAAACCCGAATGAAATTTGAATTAACGTTCAAGGTTGTTTTGTTATTCAGTTATCAAGGTTTTGTGTTTTCTTTCGAAAACGCTTAATTATATTATCACATTCTCATATCTTTGTCAAGAACTTTTTTCAAGAACTTTTTCTTCTTTTTAAGAAGTCCGTTCTCGCTGTCAAATGTGAACTTTTATATATTATCACATGATTTTTAATCTGTCAAGAAGTTTTTTCGTTTTCTTTTAAGATTCTTGTCATTTTTCTTTTAAAAATGAGTTTCTCATGTGCAACGCATATTATATTATCATAACAGTAGAGTTGCGTCAAGCATTTTTTGAAGATTTTTTTATTTTATCAACAAGCACTAGATATTGTATTTTTTCTGTATTTTTATCATTCACGCCACATATCTGGCTTATTAAATTGTTATTTTTTTATCAAAATAAATAACCCCCAGAAGATTTAAGTCTTCCAGGGTTATTCTATAATGGCATATATTTTTTATTTTTATCTTGAAAATTCACAGGACTTCGCAGTTACACTCTTAATCTTATGACCGCTGGAGTAACCACAGGCTCTTAACCCTAACTGCACTACCTGATTCCAGCTTTTGCCGGAAAGTTCAATAATCGTATCATCATCGAATTCAATCACACAGGCGTCTTTGACTTCACATTCCGGTCCACACGCAATCTTATACATGTTCTTTCGACTTAATGCACCGATTTCTTCCAGAATATTAATCATGCGGTATACTGTAGCTGTTCCGATTCCAGAATCCTTCATAGATGCTTTATAGTAAATTTCTTTGCAACTGGAGCAGTCTTCATTCAAAATCACATCTAAAAGCATCTTTCTCTGTCTGGTAATCCGACAGCCACGCTCTTTTAACTTTTGCAATATTATCTCTTTCTGCATCTGTGTTCTGTGAATTCCCACATCATTAATCGGAAGATTCTGATTAGCTTTTTGCAGCATATCCACACTTCTTTCTTTTATCTAATCTAATCGCAACTATTCGGAATAGTTATACTTAATCTCTGTTAGAAGGAGTGTCACAAGGGGCAGAGCAATGTCCCGCACAATGTGAGCAGCTTCCTCCGCATTGAATTGACTTTCCGCTTTTCTTATCTTTTACCATGCTTCGAATAATAAGGGAAACGATTAAAACAAGGATAAGTCCCACAATTATTGTTCCCATCTCATACACTTCCCTTCTATATAAAATATCAATTATCGTAAACTATTGATCATCTGTTCAGAATCACAAATCATAATTCTGAACAGATATATAATCTTTTTAATTATTTTGCCTTTGCTACGCTTTTTACATTAACATTTAATGTATTACTTTCTTTATAAGGTCTGAACAGAAGGTAGATAAATCCGATGATAAGTACAAATGCTACTACTGTACCAATTCCGAATGTACCTGCTGTGATTAATGTACCAACCTGATAAATGCAAAGACCTACTACATAAGCAAGTAAGCACTGGTATCCAATTGCAAAGAAGAACCATTTAATGTTGTTCATCTCTCTCTTGATAGCACCCATAGCTGCGAAACATGGCGCACAAAGTAAGTTGAACACTAAGAAAGAGTAAGCTGCTACTGCTGGTAAGCTGTTAGCAAGCTGTCCCCAGAATTCGCTACCATCTTCTGCAACTTCTGCAAATCCGAAGAGAATACCGAATGTACCTACTACGTTCTCTTTTGCGATTAATCCAGTAACGGCTGCTACTGCCATCTTCCAGTCTCCCCATCCAAGAGGTGCAAAGATTGGAGCGATTACATTACCGATAGTTGCTAAAATACTGTCATTTAACTGTTCTGCCTCAAGCATTCCAAAGTTTCCGTCAACCCATCCAAAGTTCATAAGGAACCATAAGATGATTGTAGATAAAAGAATGATTGTTCCTGCTTTTTTGATGAAAGACCATGCTCTTTCCCACATACTTCTTAATACGTTAGAAACAGTTGGCATATGATAAGCTGGAAGTTCCATAACGAACGGTGCAGGCTCTCCTGCAAACATTTTTGTTTTCTTTAAAATAATACCAGAGCAAATGATTGCTGCAATACCAACAAAATATGCGCTTGGTGCAACCCACCATGCTCCGTTGAAAAGCGCACCTGCGATTAATGCGATAATCGGAAGTTTTGCTCCACAAGGAATGAAAGTGGTTGTCATAATTGTCATTTTTCGATCGCGGTCATTCTCAATTGTTCTGGATGCCATAACACCAGGAACACCACATCCTGTACCAATTAACATTGGGATGAAAGATTTACCAGAAAGACCAAACTTACGGAAAATTCTATCCATAATGAATGCAACTCTGGCCATGTAACCACAAGACTCTAAGAATGCAAGGAAAATAAATAATACGAGCATCTGAGGTACGAAACCAAGTACAGCACCAACACCAGCAACAATACCATCAAGAATTAATCCAGATAACCAGTCTGCACATCCAACAGCATTTAAAGCACCTTCTACAATGCTAGGAACACTAGGGATGAAAAGAGACTTAATACCAAAGAGATGCCATCCGTCACCAAATACTCCATCATTTGCCCAGGTCGTTGCCCAGTCACCTACCGTAGATACGGATACATAATAAACAATGAACATAACAACCGCAAAAATTGGAAGTGCAAGCCAGCGGTTTGTTACGATACGGTCAATCTTATCAGATGTTGTAAGCTTCTTAGCTCCATTCTTCTTGCAGCTATCTGCTACTACGGAAGAAATGTATACATATCTTTCGTTAGTAATGATACTTTCTGTATCATCATCGAATGCATCTTCAAGAGCTTTAATCTCATTAGAAACATCTGGAACTGTATTTAACTGTTCTACAATCTTATCATCTCTTTCAAGAAGCTTGATTGCGAAGAAACGTTTCTGTTCTTCTGGAACCTGAGAACCCAACATTACCTTTACAGCATCAATTGCATCTTCTACCTTCTTATCAAAGCTATGTACAACTTCTGCAGACTTCTTAGACTGTGCTAATGCAACTGCCTTTTCTGCTGCCTTCTTGATTCCAGTACCTTTTAATGCGGAAATCTCAACAACTTCACACCCAAGGTCTTTACCAAGTTTTGCAATGTCAATCTTCTCTCCAGATTTCTCTAAGAGGTCCATCATGTTGATTGCCATGATTACTGGAATACCAAGTTCCATAATCTGTGTGGATAAGTAAAGGTTACGCTCGATGTTCGTACCATCTACAATGTTGATGATTGCATCTGGTCTTTCTCCAATGAGATAATTTCTTGCAACTACCTCCTCTAATGTATATGGAGAAAGGGAATAGATACCTGGTAAATCTTTATGTCCCTTTAACTTTCCTTCCTTTTTCTCTACAGTAACACCCGGCCAGTTACCAACAAACTGGTTAGAACCTGTCAGGGCATTAAATAATGTCGTTTTACCGCAGTTTGGGTTACCTGCTAACGCAATTTTTACTGACATTTTTTTCTCCTTTTCCTCAAATTTCAAACTTACTAATGTTTTAAAAAAACAACTAAAGTTTATTATTGCTTATCTTTAGATGTCATTACTAACATTAACGCGCAACTGCTAATATATATTAGCAAGTACTAACTAAAAGAGTAAAAAAAATTGATTATTCTACCTCAATCATCTCTGCATCTGCTCTTCTAAGAGACAACTCGTAACCTCTTACTGTTACCTCTACAGGATCACCAAGAGGAGCAACCTTTCTTACATAAACTTCAACACCTTTTGTGATTCCCATGTCCATAATACGACGTTTCACAGGACCGGCACCAGAAAGCTTCTTCACTGTTACTGTCTGACCAACAGCGACTTCTTTTAATGTTTTCATGTCTTTATTCTCCCTTTTTATTCATACTTATTCATCGGAACAAAAAACTTGCTTTAAACAAGGATTTTATTAGCCATATCTTTTCCAATAGCAACTCTGGAATCTTTGACATTCACAATGAGACTGCCATTGATTTCTGATATTACGGTCACCAGACCACCAACAACGAAGCCAAGGTTTTCAAGAAACTTTTTCGTTTCTGACTTTCCTCCTACCTTTTTAATGACGTTTGGTTCTCCTGCTTTCACCATAGACAGTGGCATATTATCATCTCCTTTTCTAAAGCAAATTTTCCGACAGTGTATCTGATAATCACCTAGTACATCTGTATGAATTTCTTTTCTACGAAAGTTAGTATACCCTAATTATAATTAGAAGTCAATGCATTTATTGAGAAATATTTTCAATAACTAACTCTTATTTCATATGCCTATCAATAACCCCCTACATTTTTGTTCAACTTTTATAAAAAGGCAATAAAATCCACTATTGACTTTACCAAAAGTAAACATAGATATTTTTCTGCTTTCCGGTTTGGAATAACAAAACGAACAAAAAGTCTCTTACTTTCTGAAGATTATAATTATAATTTATTTTCTTGAATTTTGTTTATTGAAAATTTGGGGAATTAGTTGGAGAGGGATTTGCAGATGAACGCTCGAAAAATATGTTGGAAAGATTAAAGAAACTATATTTGTGACCTCGGAGCAAGGTTCAAACCGCCGCGACTAAAGTCACAAATATAGTTTCTTTTATTCCCGGAGGGTGCCTGCCTTGCCTGCAGCAACTCAGAATTTCTTCTTCCTCCTCATCGTGATTTTCTGCGTAAACAATTCCTTCCAAATCGCTGGATGGAATAAAATAAGTAACGGGAATAATTCCAGTCTTCCTGCAAGCATATCAAAAATAATAACAAGCTTGGAAAAATCACTGAAGAATCCAAAGTTACAGTCCGGACCAACCATACTAAGCCCCGGACCAATATTGTTGATTGTCGCTGCTATAGCAGTAAAGTTCGTTACAAGATCATGGCCTTCAAATGAAATGGCTATGACTGAAGCGACAAAAATAATCATAAAGGTAATAAAATATACATTAATGGAGCGTACTACTTCATGCTCTATTGGTTTGTCATCCATTTTAATCTTCTTTACACTCTTTGGATGGATGTAGGAATTGAGTTCCTTAATCATTGTCTTTACCATAACAATAAAACGAGATACTTTTATTCCTCCACCAGTACTTCCTGCACAGGCTCCCACAAACATCAAAAGGACAAGAATTGCCCGGCAAGTCTGCGACCAAGCATCAAAATTGACGGTTGCATATCCTGTTGTTGTAATGATAGAACCCACTTGGAATGCGGCATGACGAAGTGCATCAAAAAACTGCATATTTCCTCCGACTAAACTACCGGTAATAATTGCTGTTGCCACGAAAATAATAGCAAAGTATGCGCGTACTTCCTCCATTTGAAGTGCTTTTTTGAACTTTCTAAATAAAATCAAATAATAAGCGTTGAAGTTTACTCCAAAAAGCACCATAAAAATCGTTACGACATTTTGCAGATACGGACTAAAACTGCCCATACTGTCATTGTAAACACCAAAGCCACCGGTACCTGCCGTTCCAAACGACAGAGTAATCGCATCAAATGCAGGCATCCTGCTGATAAGAAGAAGCACAATCTCTACAATTGTCATTCCAAAATAAATAATATAGAGAATCTGTGCAGTGTATTTAATCTTTGGCACAAGCTTTCCTACAGATGGTCCCGGACTTTCTGCACGCATTAAGTTAATATGAGAACCTCCACTTAACGGAATAACCGCAAGAAGGAATACCAGTACTCCCATACCGCCAATCCAGTGAGTAAAGCTTCTCCAGAATAAAGCACAATGAGAAAGTGCTTCCACATCTGCTAAAATACTTGAACCGGTTGTCGTAAAACCAGAAACTGTCTCAAATAAAGCATCGATCAAAGATGGAATTTCTCCAGAAATCCAGAATGGCAGTGCACCAAAAAAACTTAAAAATATCCAGCTTAAAGCCGTTGCTACACAGCCCTCTTTTAAATAAAACACATGACTTTTGGGTTTCTTTATCGTCATCAATGTACCAAATGCCATAGATACCGCTGCCACTAAAAGATAGGCAAAACCTGTCTGCTCCCGGTAGAGCACAGCAACAATACAAGGAAGAAGCATTAACACTGCTTCCATCTTCAATACATATCCTAATACAAAACGAATAATCGAACTGTTCATATTGTCCTCCGTACTTATGCCAAAATATCTCTTAAGTCATTAAAGCCTGTATGTGTGGTTACGACCATAACCGTATCCCCTACCTGAATGGAATCCTGACCATTTGGAAGAATAATCGCACCATTTCGATTGATAAAACAAAAAAGCAAATCTTTCTTCAGCGCTAAATCTTTTAACGGAATATTTGTTACGGCAGATTCTTCATACACTCTGAATTCAATCGCCTCAACACGATGGTCAAACATATGGTACAGAGTTTCAATATTACTGTCAAGAGAAGCTTGTCTCGCACGTACATAAGCAATAATTGCCTCTGATGTAATATATCTTGGATAAATCACGCTTCCTAAATCAAGCTTTGCAATAACATCCTTAAAATTAATACGATTAATCTTTGTAATTACTTTTGCCTTGGAAACTTGTCTTGTATGCAATGTTAAAAGAATATTCTCTTCATCAATTCCGGTAAGTGGAACAAAAGACTCTACATAAGGAAGTCCCTCTTCCCTTAATAATTCCTGATCGGTTCCATCACCGTTGATAATAATTGCTTTTGGAAGAAGAATGGATAATTCCTCACACCGCTCCTTATTGCTCTCTATAATCTTTACATCAATTCCAACATCTAAAAGGTTCTTTGCAAGATAATACGCTGCCTTACCTCCGCCGATAATCATCGTATTCTTTACCTGCTTTGTCTCAAATCCGATATGAGAAAGGAATTCTCTTGCAATTTTGCGGGAAGCAACAACAGAAATAACATCTCCCTGCTGTAATATAAAATCACCAGAAGGAATATGTACTTCTCCATCTCTCTCTACACCGCATACAAGAATATTCGTTTCTATCTTTCCACGGAGCTCTGCTATCTGAAGCCCATCTAATATATTTCCTGCAGGAATTGCAAACTTAATCAATTCCGCCTGACCGTGTGCAAAAGAGTTAACTTCTAACGCAGATGGAAGGAATAAAATCCTTGCTGCCTCTCTCGCTGCTTCAAGCTCTGGATTAATAATCATCGCAAGACCTAACTTTTCTCGAAGGTATCCCGCCTCTTTGCTGTAATCCGGGGTGCGGACTCTGGCAATCGCTGCACAGTCACCAACCTGTTTTGCTACTGTACAACAAAGAAGGTTCAGCTCATCCGATTCTGTCACAGAGATGATAAGATCCGTATCTTCAATTCCTGCATCCATCTGCACGCTGTAACTGGCACCATTCCCTACGATACCCATAATGTCGTATATATTCGCGATTTCCTGTACTTTTTTCGCATTCTTGTCAATAATGATAATGTCATGTCCCTCTTTACTAAGCTGTTCTACTAGCGTTGTTCCAACCTTACCACAGCCTACAATGATAATCTTTAATCCCTTTTTCGCCGGTTTGCTCTTTCCGGGATTCATAAAACTAAACATACTTTTTCCTCCTGTACTTTCGCTGAGTCCAAAAATAATTCTCTCTCAACTATAAGCCCTATCATTATAGCAGATATTGGTGATTTGTAAATAGACATTATCGACAACTCTATTCAATTATCTAAATGCTGCTGTCTTAACCAGATTTTCATCATTATACGCTGCGGAAGAAGCTTTGCCGCTACATGGGATATCTTCGTAAAAAGACTGTAAATAGAAATATCTTTGCCCTTTTTCGCATCTTTTAAAGCTTTTTTTGCCACCTTATCTGGAGTTACCATACCCACATAGCGAGTTGTTGCCTTCCTTGCTCCAATTTCTGCTCTCTTATAAAGGTCTGTTTTTATCCAGCCAGGACAAACTGCAGTAACATAAATACCCTTTTCCTTCAATTCCACATTTAACGCTCTAGAATAATTTCTGACAAAGGACTTTGTTGAACTATAGATATTCTGGTACGGAAGTGGCTGAAATGATGCCTGCGAAGCAATATTAATAAGATGGCTGCCCTTTTTCATATAAGGAATGCAGACAAGTCCCATCGCCACAACTGCATCAATGTTCACATGAATCATATTTAAAGATTCCTCAATACTTAAATCTCCATAAGAACAAAATTTTGCAAAGCCTGCATTATTAATCAGATAAGAAATCTCTAATTTCCGCCGCTGCGCCTCCTGCTTTAGTTCTTCTTCAAAACATTGTATCTGACGAACACTCGATAAATCAAAGGAATATATTTTTACTTTTTTACCAAACTTCTCTTTCAGACGCCCAAGCTTTTTCTCATTTCTTGCTAATGCCCATATCTCGTCTATATTTTTTTCTTTTAATAAAAGACGGACAAATTCACGTCCAAGTCCGCCAGTTGCTCCGGTAACAATGGCAATTCTTTTGACTTTCATAGCATCCATTTCCCCCTTAAACAATGTTTACTCAAATACTTTTTCACAAAACAAATTTACTATATTAACTTTACTTTTAGAAATTCCTTTTTCTTTATCGGTATAATGTCCTGCCTATAAAAATGTATTTCTGCCTTTTTAATTATTCGTACAGTTTGCTGCATCAATTGCAAGAACAAGCATCAGCCCCATCAGTTCATCCTTTGGATCAAGGAAATCAATCACATAAGTATCTCCCCAATGTAAAGGTTCCTTTGTAATATGTATAACCGCACTACAGGCTTCATATACATCATAATTCCAGGAAAGGAAATCTCCTTCCACATGCCAGCCATTATAATCAAGTTCATACTGAGGGTGAAAAAAGGTAAACTTCTTTTTTATAATACCGCAGGAATGCCCGCCTATCATCACTTCAAACTCCGGCAAAAAGGTAAGAACCTTCTCCTTAATCAGCCCAACCTCATGTCCATTCATATCATATACATGCAGGCGATGCCCCAACGATAAAAATTCCGCCTGTACAAAATATTTCTTATTTTCATATTCATCGTATATATCAAAGGTATCTGACCAGGAAAATACTCTTTGTTTGATTAAAAATTTCATAAACAAGCACCTCCGCTTCTTTTATTATATTCTTGTTTTATTATATCACGTTGTTTTTTTGTTGCCTACTACACAAGTAGTATAAAGTATTTTTATTCTACAAAAATTTATCTCTGAAAATATTCTATAAATCTCTTATCTTCATGTTCACATATCGCCGTATTCATTATAAATATTACAAGTCACATAACAATAAAAAAGCCATTCTGCAGGACAACAGTTTTTCTGTTATCGGACAAAATGGCTTTTTCACTTCTTATTATTTATCTATTTGGCATATGTAATTGAATAATAAGCTAACTAACGGGAAATATGAAATGCTCCCTTTCCCGGATAAACAGCGGCATTGCCTAACTGTTCTTCGATTCTTAATAACTGGTTGTATTTTGCAACACGTTCGCTTCGGCTTGGTGCACCTGTCTTAATCTGACAGGTATTTAAAGCTACTGCCAAATCTGCGATTGTTGTATCTTCTGTCTCACCAGAACGATGAGAAGTTACAGCAGTATATCCT
>ENA-OPAC01001615-OPAC01001615.1-human-gut-metagenome-genome-assembly--contig:-NODE-1615-length-10116-cov-2.411092_pt1 | contig 10116 bp, 8 predicted proteins | sample MGYA00241052_ERZ501420 | MGnify/ENA primary metagenome ERZ501420 (study PRJEB25962, sample SAMEA2042513) | human gut metagenome | biome: human gut; feature: human-associated habitat; material: faeces... | reverse complement strand
CCTTTTTTGATGCTTTTGGGTTTTATTCTGAGATCAGCCAGTCGAGGAGGTTGATAGATTTTATTCCCTCATACGAAGAATCCATTCCTGTATTCAGGGAAAGAACAATCTTTTCATAGTTATCGTTGATTTTTTGGAGTGGTGCTAATTCTCTTTTGCGAACATCTTCACTTGTCATTGATTCCGTGACCTGGACATAAAGTTTATCATCTGCTTTTGTTGCAATAAAATCCACTTCAAGATTATCAATTTTACCAATAGAGACATCATAGCCGCGACGAAGCAGTTCAAAGTAAACGACATTCTCTATTGCATGACCGCTGTCACGGTCTCTGAACCCAAGCAGATAGTTTCTGAGTCCGATATCGACAATGTAGTATTTGCCAAGAGTGCGTAAAAATTCTTTTCCTTTAATATCGAATCTTTTGATGTCGTAGAAGAAATATGATTCTAACAGTGCATTTATATATGTCTGAACTGTGTGAGCACTTGGGGTTCCTTTTCGATTCTTGTTTTCCAGAAGTCCTTCATTTACTAAGGTGTTGCCGATAGAAGAAATAGAGATATTGTTTCCAATGTTATCAGCAAGGAACATAGTGATCTTTTTTAAGAGGATGGGGTCGGTGACCCGCTTTTGACCTCTGCGATTTTCTCGTTCGAGAATGTCTCGCATGATAACGGTGGAGTAGATACCATCGAGCAGCACAAGTGCTTTTTCCTGATCTAAACCTATGTCAGCGATACCCGGCATTCCGCCAAATCGCATGTATGCATCGAAAACTTCACGGAGTTCATAATGTTCTCCCATTTTATCATAAGCCTGTTTTCGTGTACCGCCTAAAGCACTTTTTGTTTCTCTTATTTCAAAATCATGGAATGTTAAAAATTCAAAGAAAGATAACGGCAGCATTTTTATTTCTATGCATCTTCCAGATAAGTAGGTGGCATATTCAGAGGAGAGCATATAGGCATTTGAGCCTGTGACATAAATATCGCAGTTGAAATCGACACGAAAAGAGTTAACAGCATCTTCCCAGTCAGGCACACGCTGAACTTCATCAAAAAAGAAGTACATTCTTTTATTTGGTACGATATGTTGTTTGACATATTCGTAGAAGGAATCGCTAGTCATATTTTTATAAGCGTAGGATTCAAAATTCATTTCCAGAATCTGATCGTCAGTAATACCAGTTTCTTTCAGATGAAGGGTCATTAACTTCAACAGACTGGATTTGCCGCATCTACGGATTCCGGTAACAACCTTCACTGGCTCGGTGTCTTGAAATGCTATGATCTTATTCAGGTATAAATCTCTTTTTTTGAGTTCGTGAGTATCAATCATTTGATATACCTCCTTATGACAGGAGTATAGCATAAACTTCTGAAAAAATAAAGTTTATGCATTGAAATGCAAAAACTTTGAAAAATCGACAATTTTTGCAATGGCGCATTACATAGAAAATATTTCAAAATACTGATATAAATGTTAGTGAAATTTAAAAATTGTTGTGATAAAATAAGTTGTTGGTATTTACAGTGATGGTGAGTAAGAATGGCGATAACAACAAACATCACATGCTTTAAATAAAAAATTAGAATACAGGAGACAAAAAATGCAGGACGATTTAAGAGCAGAACTGATTAAACAGTTCCCATCAGAGGTAATAGAGACAAAGGATATGACAGGGAAAGAGTACTATGCCTGTCCGACATGCAAACGCGCAGTTGCAACCGGTACTGAAAAATGTCAGGGATGCGGACAGAAATTAAGCTGGGACAATATCAGGCATGAGAATGAGGCAAAAGGAAGTAAAAAAGCGAAAATTGAGTTTGATGTTCCGGCAGATTTTGCATTAGAGGACTGCAGAAAATGCCCATTGTCCTATATCGGAAGAAATGGGGACGAAAATGTTTACGAGTGTCCACTGCAGATGAGAGGAAGCTGCAGGCTGGAATTATCATAATGAAATATCAGTCAGAAAGGAAGCATACATGGCATCAAAATTCTACGCGGTAAAAAAAGGTAAAATTCCGGGAATCTATAACAGCTGGGATGATTGCAAAAAAATGGTAGACGGTTTTCCGGGTGCCGTATATAAAAGCTTCAAAACACTTGAGGAAGCGGAAGCCTTCGTGGGTGCAGAAGACACCTCCAGAAAGCGGAGCGAAAAAGCAGAAAAACCAGATACAGGGAAGCAGGAACAAAATCCGGCAGTCTACGCCTTTGTCGACGGCTCTTACAACATTGCCACAAAAGTCTACGGCTACGGCGGATTTCTCATTCATAATGGAGAGAAAGAAGTGCTGCAGGGAAGCGGAAACGATGCGGAGATGGCATCCATGCGCAATGTTTCAGGAGAAATATTAGGAGCGATGGCTGCAGTAGAACGTGCGATCGAGTTGAAACTTCCGGAAGTGACGATTTATTACGATTACATGGGAATCGAGATGTGGGCAGAGGGAGCCTGGAAACGGAACAGGCAGGGCACGATCGCCTACTATGATTATATGCAGTCTGCAAAAAATAAAATCAGGATTAAATTTGTGAAAGTAAAAGGCCATTCCGGTGTGGATGGCAATGAAGAAGCAGACCGCCTTGCAAAGGAAGCGGTCGGAAATACAATTTAGAAACGTTTTCAAACAAATAATTGAAAAAAGTCATTTAAGGTTTGACAGACATAAAATATGAGACTATAATGTGAGAAACTAGAAGAAAATTGACAGATTTTTCAGGTGGAGGGTAGAAGAAAAAACAGATAAAAAGTGAAATAAAACGAGGCAATTAATACATTGTCAGACTGGAAAAATTAATATATCAGAGAAAGAAAAAAAGTATATTAGAATGGAAAGGAAAATACAATTTATGTTGTCACAAAAGAGTACAATGAAAACAAAACTTGAAAATATGTATCTGCAGAAAAGAATCAGTTACGGTTATAGAAAAGTCATTAACATGATGCTGCTGTCAGGAGTGATTTCTATTATTGCAATAGGCATTCTGTTTGCCAATATGATGAATTATGTCAATAATGTCAACGCAGCAGATCAGGCAGTAAAAACATGCAGAATTAATATAAATACAGCAGCAAGAAATATCCGTGAAATGGCGCTGAATGATGACGAATCCACTTACGACAGCTACGAGGAGAAGGTGAAAGAGCTTCTCGGGACCGTAGATACACAGATGAATGTTTTACACGGCACAGGTGTCATTACAGAGGATCTTTATACAGAATATAAAGGTGCATTTACGGACTGGGGAACGATCGGATATGAGATCATGGAAGAGATCAAGGCCGGTAAGGAAGATCAGGCTGTCGATGGTATCTTAAATAAGTGTACCCCTGCATTAAACAGCTTAGTAGAAATTTCAAAGAAATTAGATGCATTGACTGATAAACAGAGAAGTAAGGCTGTCCAGAGCACGATCTTCTGTGCAGTTGCCGGTATTGCAGTGATCATTATCTTCCTGCTCCTTGCATGGGCAATCGCAAAGAAAGTGAGCAGGATGGTACTTGAAACCATTCTGGAACCATTACATGCGATCGAGGACGTGGCGAAGAAACTCACGGAAGGAAATCTGCACAGCCAGCTGGAATACCACTCCGAGGACGAGATCGGAAGACTTGCACACAGCATGCGTAAGTCCATCCATATCCTTGGAACGTATGTCGATGATATTGACCGCTCCATGAAACAGTTCTCAGAGGGCAATTTTGATGTACAGCCAGAGGTAGAGTGGAGAGGGGACTTTGTTGGTATTTTACAATCCTTTATGGAGTTCCAGAACAGCATGTCTGATACGGTAAGAGGAATCCAGAGGGTTTCCGATGAGGTATCCAACGGAGCAGAACAGGTGGCATCCAGCTCGAACGAGCTTGCAGACGGCGCAACGAATCAGGCAGCAGTTGTCGAGGAACTGACCGCTACCGTTACCGGTGTTTCCGAACAGGTGGCAAACAATTCACAGGCAGCAAAGGAGATCAGCGGAAAAGTGGAACAGCTTGGACAGGCGCTGATCGAGAGCAACGGAAAGATGCAGGAGATGGTTGTCTCCATGAACGAGATCAATGATGCATCGCATGAGATTGACAAGATCATTGCGACGATCAATGAGATCGCATCCCAGACCAACCTGCTTGCCTTAAACGCATCTATTGAGGCTGCAAGAGCCGGTGAGGCAGGAAAAGGTTTCGCAGTAGTTGCAAATCAGGTAAATGTCCTGGCAGATCAGAGTGCAGAAGCGGCAAAGGAATCAGCGGCACTGATCGAGCGCTCTGTGAATGCTGTTGAAAAAGGTATGATAGTTGCAAAGGAAACAGCAGCACAGTTAGAGGAAGTGGCAGAGAATTCAAAAACGATCACAAGTGAAGTGACAAATATCGCAGACACCTTAGAGACACAGACAGCAGAGATCCATCAGATCAATGAAGGAATCGAGCAGATCAATGATGTGGTACAGACGAATTCAGCTACTTCAGAGGAATGTGCGGCTGCAAGTGAAGAGATGAGCAGCGAAGCAGACAATTTACGTACAATGATCCGCAGATTTAAAGTTGCAAAGACGGAAAAATAATATCAGACCAGATAAATTCAATTGGATGCGCAGGAGTATAAGCGCAAAAGAAAAGGGAAGGTTCTCTGGTTATGAATAAGGATGTATATGGAATATTAGGAGATCTGACAGCAGAGATCTTATTGGAAATCATAGCGGAATGCATGGATGATTACCTGTACGTAATCGATCTCCAGAATAATAAGATGGAAATTTCCCAGTCTGCCCTGGATCGGTTTATGATTTCTGAGACACATGTGAGGAATGTAAAGCAGGAGATCATGTCCGTTGTCTACAAAGAAGACCGCACTATGTTTGCAAAGCATATGCAGGCTGTGATGGATGGAAAGGAAAAGGTGCATGATATCCATTACCGGTGGCTCGACAAAAACGGGCTTCCGGTATGGGTCAACTGCCGCGGAGTAGTGATTGATGATGAAGATGGGAAGCCGGGGTATCTGGTGGGATGTCTGAATGAGACCGGAAACCAGCGGCGGGCTGATAATGTGACCGGGCTTTTAGGCGGAATGGAATTTTGTGCTTATCTGCGGTCACAGAAGAAACCTGTGACGACCGGATTTCTTATGCATATTGGAATTGATGATTTTGCAACGGTGAATGAAACACATGGCAGCAATTATGGCGATTATGTGTTAAAAAGTGTTGCAGACTGTATGAAAGAGTGCCTGTCCGGAAATCAGCGACTCTATCATCTGGTCGCAGATCAGTATGTGATCGTGGATCTTGACAGTACTTCCATGGATGATGCCATACAGCTCAAAAAAAAGATCGGTGAGAAAATAGACGAATTCATCATCTCTGAAAAATATGAAGTTGTATTTTCAGCTTCTGCAGGAGTGATCGATGCCTCGACTGTGGCAGAAGGCTACGAGGAATGCCGCAAAAAGTTTGAATTTTCCCTGAAAAAGGCAAAACGGATGGGAAAAAATAACATCTATTTTTACAGGCAGGAGGATTACGAGAAATTCCAGCGGAATGGAAGAATCATAAGTGCACTGAGAAATTCCATCGCTAACGGGTGTGAAGGCTTTGAAGTATATTATCAGCCGATCGTGGATTGTGTTTCCGGGCGTGTGATCGGTGCAGAAGCACTCATGCGGTATACCATGGTGACAGAGGAAGGTAAGGAGTGGCTGTCTCCGGTCGAGTTTATACCGCTTCTGGAAAAGACAGGACTGATCATTCCGGCGGGAAGGTTTGTGTTAAATGAGGCAGCAAAAATGTGCCGTGAGATACAGCAATATATACCGGAATTCAGTGTGAACGTGAATATTTCCTGTTATCAGATCGAGCATGGAAAGATTGCAGACAAGATACTCACTGCGGTCAGGGACAATGGACTGATGCCGGATCGCATCTGCATAGAAATGACTGAAAGCGGCTTCATGGATATGACACCGGTCTTTTGTAAATTCAGGAAAGTGCTTGAGGAAAATGGGATTCAGTTCGTGATCGATGATTTTGGAACCGGATATTCCAATCTCCACTGCATCAGTGACATGAATCCGGGCTATGTGAAAATGGATAAGGATTTCACAGCAAAGGCAATGAGCTGCGAACGGGATTACGAGCTGTTTAAAAAGATCATTGAGATGGTTCACAGCATCGGCATCCGCATCTGTGTGGAAGGAATTGAAAAAGAAGACTGGCATCTTAAGATGAAAGAACTGCAGGCGGATTATCTTCAGGGGTATTTTTTTGGAAAACCCTGTGAAAAAAAGAAGTTTATGGAAGAGTTTGTTTGCAATCCGCATAATAATGGCGTATGGTGAGATAGTACCTCTCAGGAGGTGCTATTTTACTATACAGATTTTTATAGAAATTTCATATCTGCATGAAACGGAGTATAAAGAATGAACGAAATAGAAGTTATCTGGAAGTTTTTAGATAATCTGGATGAGTACGTGTACGCAACAGACATAGAGACAGATGAGCTTGTTTATATGAACCGCAAATTGTTAGAGGTGTATGGATTACAGTCCATAGATGATGTGAAAGGGATGAAGTGCTACGAGGTGCTGCAGAAATCTTCTGTTCCCTGTGGTATGTGCAATAATGACAGGCTTTGTGCCGGAAAGTTTGTCGAGTGGCGTTATTATAATCCGGTGATCGATAAATACATGATGTTGAAAGATACCCTGGTGGAAGATCCTGTCACAAATAAAAAGTACCGGATCGAGATCAGTATAGATATCAGCGAGGAGCGTTCACAGGACAAGATGATCCAGAAGTACAGGGATATGGAGTCCTTTGTCAACGAGGCATTGAAGGATGCGCTTTCTGTCGAGTCGCCGGACGATCCGTATTATTCTGGAATATCTCGGAAAAGTGCTGAACGGAGAGAGAACATATATTTTTGAGAAGAACAGAGATGGCAGGGATGATAATACATATGAATGGACGGCGCCGGGAGTGCCACCGGAGATCGACAATCTCCAGAATCTTCCGCCGGAGATCTGTGAGAACTGGTATCACATTTTTGAGGAGGGAAAATATGTCCAGATACCGGATATTGAGGAGATGCGCCTGAGCGATCCGTTTCAATATGAAAATCTGAAGCGGCAGAAGATCCATTCCATTGTTGCCATGCCAATTTATGATGCGGAAAAAGTCATTGCTTTTTACGGAGTTGACAATCCGCCGGCATTTTCATTGGAATATACGTCGGATATGCTTCAGATCATGGGTTCTTTTCTCAAGTCCTGCATCAGACGCAGGAATCTGATGAGGCGTCTGGAAGATCTAAGCTATAAGGATGCGCTGACTCAGCTTGGAAACCGCTTTGCGATGGAAAAGTATGTGAGACAGATCGATCCGGAGCAGAGCGTTGGCGTAGTTTATTGTGACGTTACTGGTTTAAAGGGTGTGAATGACACACTGGGACATAAGGCAGGGGATGACCTGATCCTTAGAGCCGGTGCATGTCTGGAGCAAGTGTTTGGCGATTACGGCGTATTCCGTATCGGGGGAGATGAGCTGCTTGTATTGTGCGCGCAGATCGATCAGGACACGTTGGCGGAACGCATAAGGCAGTTAGAGTGTCTGACAGCTGAGAAGGACGTAAATATCGCAGTGGGAGTGATCTGGCAGGACAGGGCGGACACACATCTGGATGAACTTCTGCAGGAAGCTGAGAAGCGCATGTATGAGGATAAGGCAGAATACTATAAGAAAACAGGGATTGAGCGGAGAGGTGCAGACAAAAAAGGCTGAATCTGCTCTCACTAAATGAGAATAGATAAAAAAGTGATAATAATTTTGTCTGAAAACGGTATTTTCCTAGGCGAAATGTAAAAAATTTTAAAATAGAAATAAAATGATTGTGATTTTGCCATGAGGTACAGTATAATAAGAAATGTCGGTTAAATGTAAAAATCATGTAAAAAGTTTGTAAATAAAATTGCAGACAGGGATACGTTAGGATGTATAACGTGGTTAGGAGTACAAATGACAACATTTACTATTATTTTATCGCTGCTCAGCGGAGTGGCACTGTTCCTTTTTGGTATGTCCCTGATGGGGGACGGACTGAAGAAAGTAGCGGGTAATAAGCTGGAGCTGGTTCTTTATAAGCTGACGAACACACCGTTGAAAGGAGTGCTGCTTGGAACTGCTGTGACAGCAATCATCCAGTCCTCCTCCGCAACGACTGTTATGGTTGTCGGCTTCGTAAATTCCGGAATGATGAAGGTTGCGCAGGCAATCGGTATCATCATGGGAGCCAACATCGGAACGAGTGTGACAGGTTGGATTTTGTGTCTGTCGTACATTGACGGTTCGAACGGGATTGCACAGCTGCTGTCCACGGCGACTATCTCAGCGATCGTGGCGATCATTGGTATTATCTTTAAAATGTTTGTAAAAAAATCCGGCTTTAAAAATGTCGGTGACATTATGCTTGGGTTCTCCATCCTGATGGTGGGGATGCAGACCATGAGTGGGGCAGTTGCACCATTAAAAGATAACGAGCATTTTGTGAATGTATTGACAATGTTTAAGAATCCGGCGGCAGGTATACTGGCAGGTATTTTATTTACAGCGGTATTGCAGAGTGCATCTGCCTCAGTCGGTATCCTTCAGGCGTTGTCCATGAGTGGAACGATCACTTTTGCAGCGGCGCTTCCTATTACCATGGGTATTGGTGTCGGCGCAGCCTGTCCGGTTCTGCTCTCCTCGATCGGAACGAACAAAAATGGTAAGAGAACAGCCCTGATCTATCTGTTTAACGATCTGTTCGGCATGCTGTTCTGGTCAATTGTATTCTATTCTGTCAATGCAGTGGTGCATTTTCCATTTATGAATGCCACCATGAGCCCGGTACTGATCGCACTGTTAAACACGGTTTTCCGTGCGGCAACGATTTTAGTACTTCTTCCATTTATCAAATGGATTGAAAAAATTGTTTATCTTGTTGTAAAAGATTCGCCGGAGGACGAGGAGGATCAGGCAGACTTCGATCTGCTCGAGGAGCGTTTCCTTGCTTACCCGGATCTTGCGATCACACAGAGCCATCTTGCGATGAACGGCATGGCAAAGAAGGCAAGAAAGAATATTTTACGCGCGTTAAGCCTGTTCCTTGTGTATTCGACAGAAAAGTTTAATAAGGTACAGGAAAAGGAAACGCTGATCGATAAATATGAGGATAAGCTGGGAACCTATCTGATGCAGATGTCCACGCATGAGATGAATGGAAGCCAGGCGAAGCAGGTATCCAAGTTTTTGCATACAGTGAGTGATTTCGAACGTCTGGGCGACCATGCGGTGAATATCTCAGAGGTTGCGGCGGAGCTGAACGAGAAGAAAATTGCATTTTCGGATGAGGCACAGTATGAGCTGGATGTGCTGGAGAATGCAGTAAAAGAGTGTGTCAGTCTTGCGGTGGATGCATTCTGTGCGGATGACCTTGAGATGGCGGCAAAAGTAGAACCACTCCGCGAACTGATCGGTATCCTCTGCGATGAACTGAAACTGCGTCATATCGCAAGACTCCGCACCGGAAAATGCGAGATGAAGCAGGGATTTGCGTTTAATGATCTGCTGACGAACCTGGAACGAATCGCAGCACACTGCTCGAACATCGCAGTTGCCATGATCGAGCTTGAGGCAGCAGACTTTGATACCCATGAGTATCTAAAGAGTGTCCGCGAGTTAAAGAATGACACTTACATGGCATACTTTGATGAGTATGAAAGAAAATATGACATCAATGGTTACCGGAAGAAAAAGACAAAAGCACAGAAATAGAGATCAGTGATTACGGCTGTCGTACTGAAAGGAGAAATTCCCGGATTGTATGGCAGCTTTTTTGTTCCATTCTTTTGGAGAAATTTTCTGATGGAAAACATCATAAGCCGGGAACTTTATTCTAGTCAAAAAAGGCAGAATGATGTACTATGAAAAGGAACAGAAAACGAAAATTAGAATTTGAAAAAAGTAAGGGAAAAACATGTCGCTGCAATTTATTTTCGGAAATTCAGGAAGTGGAAAATCATCCTATTTATATAGAAACATACTAAAAGAGGCGGCAGAGCATCCGGAGA
>ENA-OPAC01001600-OPAC01001600.1-human-gut-metagenome-genome-assembly--contig:-NODE-1600-length-10199-cov-97.670741_pt1 | contig 10199 bp, 9 predicted proteins | sample MGYA00241052_ERZ501420 | MGnify/ENA primary metagenome ERZ501420 (study PRJEB25962, sample SAMEA2042513) | human gut metagenome | biome: human gut; feature: human-associated habitat; material: faeces... | reverse complement strand
CCAAAGGGCATCCACGTTACTGGGGCTGATGACAAATCGGATCCAGCTATAGAAGAAATGTCCTGGAGTCATCTGCTCATTTCATTCGATGATATAGACTGCTTTTATAATAAAGTGAAGTGCCGCAAGATAGAAAAACTTATGCCTACATTGAGCAAATTGGAGGTAGCAGAGCAAAAGTTCCTTTAGTAATCTATACGTAAGGACAAATTGGTGGACTTACTCGCTCAAAGATGACAGCTGTCAGCAGTTACTTCTTGGACATAAATTCAAATGACTTTTTCTTAATAGATAATAAAAAAGCATTCAGTTTGTGGCTTAACGTGCCTAAAGTGACTGCTTACTTACATTTTGGGACGCTTACGGGATATAGACATGAACAAGCAGATTTTTGATTTCTTGAAAGAATATGCAAAACTCCCTTCTCCTCAGTATGCAATCTTGCTAAGGGGAAAATGGGGATGTGGAAAAACTTACTTTGTGAAGCATTGGCTTGAAGAATTTGATAAGTCTGACAAGTTACCAGCTAACGAGAACAGCATCGAACTGAAACCAATATATGTTTCACTCTTTGGCATGAGAGAAATCTCTGATATCAAATCAGCCATTGATAGATGCGTTAATCCATTCTTCTATTCCAAGACTGGCAAAATACTGAAGATTGCCGGACGCATTGCAAGCAAGATAATCTTCAAGACAGAACTTGATATAGATAAAGATGGCAAGAGTGAAACATCTTTTTCTGGAGCCTTGGATTCTTTATCCATTTTTGAGAATGATAATAAAGATGAGGTTAAAGGCGTAAAGTTTATCATCTTCGATGATCTGGAACGCTGTCAGATACCGATGAAGCAATTGCTTGGTTTCATAAACTATTTTGTGGAACATTGCGATTGTCATGTTGTCGTGATAGGTGAGGAAAAATATTTAGATGATAATACGCATCATGATTTGCTCGAATTCAAAGAAAAGATAGTAGGCAGAGAGTTTGAAATACTCCCTGATATAGAAGCTGCCATAAAACTATTTGTTGATGAACCTATGATGGCTGTGGATTTTCTACGTAAAGAAACAGGGATGATTCAACTGTGTTTTGAGTGTACCGCAACTCATAATTTGAGATTGTTGCGCCAATCTCTTTTGGATTTCAGTTCGTTGATTTCGGCATTGCCAACCAAACTGGTAGAGAATAATCATGAGTATTTGCGTTCTTTGTTGTCTTGCTATATCGCTGTTTATGCTGAATATCGGAATATAGACACTCGTAATTATATTGTCAATTGGGAAAACTATTCTGTGAACGTTTTTGTAGATACTGAAGATGGTGTTTCCGAGAAGATCAGGAGATTGATAGGAAAATACAACAAAGTTAACAGCCTTAATCAATTTGAAGCTTTGAATAGTGAGATGGTTCCCAAGATCGTAGAACATATAGAAAAGGGACTTAGCCTGGCTCCAATGTTTAAAAATATTCTATCTCAGAAATCCAGGAAGCTTACCGCTTTGGAAAGATTAGGTTCATATTGGGATAAGACGAATGATGAATTCGATGAACTATTTGACTCATTGGTGAATGAATTGAAGGATGGTACCATATCCGAGCCTGTTAATATTGGTAAATCTGTTGGCTTCATTGGATATTTCAATGCCATGCATTTTCGTGAATTACCAGAGGAAGCCGTCTCTGATATAAAGAACAGATTACAATATATCTATCAATCTTGTACATGTTTGAAGGATTTGTTCAAATGTCATTACTCATTTATCCAGGGGTACAATTATGTAAGGGCACGTGACAAAGACCAAATGAAAACAAAATGTATTATAGATTTTTTAGATCAACTCTTTGAGCAAAAGAAGGAAGAACTGCCTGATGATATGCAATTAGCTCTACGTCAACTATCAGATGAGAATGTTGAGAGTTTAGCTTATATAGATGATGATAGTTATCCTGATCACTCTTCAAGTTTTAGAATGCGCCCAATTTTTGCTAAGGAGGATCCGCATCAGCTCTTTGATTCATTGTGCAAGATGAGCAATAGGGGGCGTCATGCTTTCAGCCAATTTCTTGCATCCCATTATGAATTCCATGTGAATTGTAATTTTGCAGATAGATTCCAACCAGACCATGATGTCTTGGTAGAGCTGAGAGATTTGGTAAAGGAAGAAGCAAAATCGAAAGTGTCGATAGAAAGATGGTCGTATGACTTCTTGGTAGAAGGATTGGATAAATCCATTAGAAGGGCGAATGGAGAGTCCAAGATAGAATAGAGGTATAGGAGATTCATATATGGCTTAAAAAATGTCAGTATCATTACTAAAATAGAAATATTAATTATGGATTTAGCAGCAGAGAATACAATACTTCAATATTTGAAACAAGGTTTTGAGCAGGACTTGTTCAAGGCAGCGATAGCAAATGTTGATGATGCAAACAATAAACTCCGTTTGAATAACTTTGCGTATGCAATGCGTGAGCTTATTCGAACAGTATTAGAAAGGCTTGCGCCAGATGATGAGGTTGTTAATGCGCCTTGGTTTGAACCAAATGATAAGGATAAACCTGATAAGGTGACAAGAACACAGCGTATAAAGTATGCTATACAAGGTTGGTTGTCTGATGAATTTGTTGTAGAAACTTTGGGAATAGAGCATTCTGAGAATGACAATCGATTACGTAAAAGTATTGATACTTTAAGCAAGTATACTCATGTGACACCATTGACATTTGGTTTGCTTCCTGTAGAGGTAACGAAATGCGTGCTTGATGTACTTTTGCAGATGCAATGCTTCTTGATGGATGTTGCTGAGGCTCATGCGCAAATAAGAAATGCAGCCATGGAATGTATTGATGAGGAAATGATAGAAGAATTCTACATGAGTACCCAAAATGATTTGGATGTTATAGCTACCCATTATGAGGTACTTAGTTATGTGGTAACAAGAATAAACACGAAAAGTCAAGATGATGATAAGATAATTTTGGACGTTTCTGGCTTTGTGAATGTACGTCATCAATATGGTTCGGATGGAGACATGAGAAGAGGTGATGGTTTTGAAATGGAAGCCAGATATCCTTTTTCTTCAAAGCTGATAGCATCATACAAGAATAGAGAGGGTGATGTCCATATTGTTGACAAAACTATTGATATAGATACGAGTTCATTTTATGAGTGATAAAAAATGGAAGATATGAATATAAATGCAGTAATAGCAAATATGGGTAACGGTAATGTTACTACAGGAAATATTTCCACAGGCAATATACATCAGGAATATTTTACTAATAATGCAAATGGTGAAGAGTTCTTGAAATTGTTGCAAGAAATCAAACAAGCAGTAAATATGCTTGGAGATAAATCTGCAAACGAGGCTGTTGAGCTTATTCAAGAGGAAACGAAAAAGAAATCTTGGAACAAGAAAATCATAAAGTTTACATTGGATAGTTTGCAAAAGACAGGAGTGACTTTGGCTGCGCATGGTCTGTGTGCTTTGGTATCTAAGGCTTATGCTTTATTACCTTTGATTTAAAGAGTTAGGGTATGGATGTAAGAAAAATAGTAAATACTTTGATAGAGGATATTGCAAATGGAACTTCTATTAATCAAATTCTGTTAAAAGCTCAAATTGTAGCGTTCAGTGTAGATGATAAAAGGTTTTCACAATTAATAAAAAATGAACAACAGGGATACTTTGCTAATGATGAAATTCCCGGTTATCGTAAACAGAAAACAATGGTGAAGGCAACGTTTGTAGATCCCTTTCAAAATGTACAGACGGCAGAAGTCCATAGTGAGGTCATTGAAGACAAGCGCATTAGGGATTTGATGACGTATGTATATGTAAAAGAGCCTTTGATACAGTTAGAACAAATGTACGAAAATTCGGAAAACGAAATGTTGAGAATGTCTGTGCCTGCTTTTGCATATCCAACAATAGAGGCATTATACCCAGGGTATAATGTGAAGGTTTATTCTGCTTATTATTGTTTTCCGAAAGAGTCACTTCTTTCTATAGTCGAAACATTTAAGGCACAACTATTAGATTTGCTACTGCAATTCGATAAGGAGCTTAATTGGAATATAGAATTGACTGATGAAAAAAATAAGGAAGTGGTGCAATCCATTATTAATAATGTGTACCACATTCACGCTGTTGTAGCTAATACGGGAGAAGGAAGTGTCAATACTGGTGACATAAAATCATTATAATGTTGTTGCATGAGAATAGGAATTTAAACCCTTCCTCTCCATGCCAACTATGGAGGCATACTCCAAGCATATGTCTTGCAAACAGTATTCGTGAGAATGAGGTATGAGGTGTTTGCTTTTGACACATCTAATAAGTTTTCTTTGCCTGCATTATGGAAATTGGCGAAGTTAAGTGCATTATTATGAAATGCATAGACAAGCAGCAAAAAGTTTTTATCTAACGACACTAGAACCATGAGTGTTTTGTTATTGCACAATATACAATCAATTGTAGACTATTGAAAGATTGATAAGCGTCCCAAAATGATTTAGGTGATTTCCTGAAGATGATGTATCTTTGTCGCCAGTCTTTTTTATAATATTAGAAAATGTATAGCGATAAAGACTTTTTTATATTCTGGTTCTGCAACAAACAGAAGGCGAACCAAACGGAATTTCGATTAAATCCTTTTGCATTAGCCAAGGTGTTCCGTACAAGCATTCCTATTCTTGGTTATAGAAACATGTAAGGGATACAGCTGTTCCTGTAGAAATAGATAGGGCGCTTTATGAAGTGATACCGAATGCTTACGATGAGCCACAATAGGGACTTTGAGGTTTTAGTCCCTTCATTATATAAAAAAATAAAATAATAGTTTTATGGAATATTCTTATATAGTAATTTATGATCTTTGTGCTCCGGGTCGTAATTATGATGCATTATATGCTGCAATCAAATCATATGGTACTTGGGGTAAGCTGACAGAGTCGGCATGGGTAGTTGTTTCGTCAAGTAGCAGTGTCGAAATTCGAGACTATTTATTAAAATTTATAGATACCAATGACCGATTAGGCGTATTTCGCTTGGGACAAGAGGCTGCATGGTTTAGAATGATGGCCGATAATAAATGGTTGCAAACTAATTTAGTAAAATAATGAAAACATTGTTTCCAGGTTATTACAAGCCAACTGAATCCGAATTTAATACCCTATGGAATGAGGGAACAGTGGTTTTTGATACGAATGTCTTGTTTGACGTTTATAGGGTTTCTGATGAAACAGCTAAAGTATTAATAAATACAATAAAGTTCTATTCAGAAGGTAAAAGGCTTTTTATTCCTTATCGTGTGGCGTTTGAATATCATCGTAAACTTTTAAGCGTGATACAGGGACAAAAGAAAAACTATGATGAAGCTTTTGGACATCTCAAAACGTTTCAAAGCAAATTACGTGAAAAGAGAAGTCATCCGTTCTTATCAGATAAATTAAATAACCGATTAACAAATCTTATTGGAGAGATAGAATCGGAGTTTAATAACAAAAAGAAGAATTTTGATAAGATATTACTTGAAACGTCCATAAAGGATAAGCTGGCAGTTTTACTTGATGGAAAGGTTGGTCCAGAATATTCAACAGAAGAATTTGAAGAAATCTTAAAAGAAGGTGAGCGTCGTTTTAAAAATAAGATACCACCAGGATATAAGGATTCGGAAAAATCTAATGATGACCAATATGGAGACTATATTGTTTGGAAAGAAACATTGGATTATGCTAAGGATAAATCCAAATCAATCATCTTTGTGTCCAGTGATCGTAAAGATGATTGGTATCTTAAAAGTAATGGATTATGTTATGGTCCTCTTCCTGCATTAATAAAAGAATTCAATGAATTTACAGGTCAAACAATATATTTATACTCTTTAGAACAATTTCTTTTTCATGTAAAAGAAAAGAAAATTCTAGAAATTTCTCATGAATCATTAGAAGAGGTGAAAGAGATAGCAAATGCAGCGAGGGAATCTGATTTTGGAGCCAGTTATTTTACTTCACATAGTGGAATATTAGAAAACGCAAGGAAATTGAGTGATAGTTGCCAGTCTTCATCTTACGGTATAACATCTCCATTAGATGCAGTTACAGGTACGGCTCGTAAAATAGCATCAATGACTGAATTTACAGAGCGGTTAGGTCAGATCGTACCAAATATGTCTTCTACTTCAGATGCTTTACAAGATTTACTAAAAAGTAATTCTACAAAGTCAAATGATGCCATATAAAGGAGATATTTTAAATTCAAGACATACATAGTATGAAGGTTACGTATTATACGAATAAACCTCTAACTTTTAAATATACAGATGACGAGTTGAGATAGCTATCAATGGAATAATTGAGCAAATAGAGGATGATTCCTTTTGCTTTAATGCTCTTTGTGATACATTGATGGTGAAGCACAAAATGAAAACAAAATAGACAATGCTCCAATATAGTTTATCTTTCAAACAATTTAGGTGCTAAAGAGTACGAAAGAGTAAGCATCATTTTATGGAAGAAAATTTGGGCGCATGAGTTATGTTTGAATTTTCATTCTAATGATTCTAATTTCAATAACTACTCATTTATAGTATTGAAACGAAATGAATAAAAGTGCCGAAAAATTGATTAAGCCAAACGTTATAATTGAAGATCAAAATTTGGAAGTTGCTGGCTTTATCCAATCTGGTAAATAAACTTTATGCTCTTCTTCCCGAGTATCGGGATGATGAAGAACAATAAAAATGAAATTAAATTTTAGTCAAGTTATGGTATAACCTCCACTGGCATTAGCTGGTGGAGGGCTAAGTCTCATATACGGATAGGCAATATGAGGTGATACCGGATAATTACCATAAATTTATGTGTGGAATAGTAGGATATATAGGACAAAATGAAGCATATCCAGTCCTGATAGCAGGACTGAAGAAACTCGAATATAGAGGATATGACAGTGCCGGAGTAGCACTCGTCAATGGAGAAGACAAACTCAATGTCTATAAGACAAAGGGCAAGGTGGCAAACTTGGAAGAACTCGCAGCAGACAAAGACTGCGGAGGCCATATCGGTATAGCCCACACCCGATGGGCAACACATGGCGAACCGTCAGCCGAAAATGCACATCCCCATGTCAGTATGAGTGGTGACCTGGCTTTGGTACATAATGGCATCATCGAGAACTACCAGGTGCTGAAAGAACAACTCATAGCACGCGGTTATCAGTTCAAGAGCACAACAGATACCGAGGTGCTGGTACAGTTGATAGACTCATACTATCAGCAGAATGGCAAAGATTTGGTGTCAGCCGTTTGCCAGTCACTGAATGATGTTGTGGGCGCCTATGCCATAGCTGTCATCGAATGCAAGAACCCCACTCACATTGTGGCAGCCCGCCAGTCAAGTCCATTGGTGGTAGGAGTAGGAGCCGACAAGCAAGACTTCTATATCGCCAGTGATGCCACTCCTATCGTAGAATATACCGACCAGGTAGTCTATCTCGAAGACGGTCAGATAGCAGAAATCAGAATCGGTAAGGATATAGAGATGATCAATCTCAACCATAAGTTATGCGATTATGACATCAAGACCATAGACCTCGACATCTCCAAACTCAGCAAGGGAGGCTTCGACCATTTCATGCTGAAAGAGATCTACGACCAGCCCCAGTGCCTGAAAGACTGTATGAGTGGTCGCCTGTTTGCGGATAAGGACAATCCATCCAACAACCACATCGTGTTGTCAGCCCTTACAGACTATAAAGACCGACTCATGTCAGCCAAGCATATCATCATCGTGGCATGCGGAACCAGTTGGCATGCAGCCCTCATCGGCAAGCAGCTCATAGAGAAGATGTGCCGCAAGCGAGTAGAAGTAGAATATGCCAGCGAGTTCCGTTATGGCGAACCCGTTATCGAATCCGATGATGTAGTGATAGCCATAAGCCAGAGTGGCGAGACTGCCGATACCCTGGCAGCCATTCAACTTGCCAAGCAGCACGGAGCATTGATCTTCGGCATCGTCAATGGCGTAGGCTCTTCTATTGCCCGAGAAACAGATACCGGCATCTATATTCATGTAGGACCCGAGATAGGAGTAGCGAGTACCAAGGCATTCACTGGTCAGGTCACCGTCCTTACCCTCTTTGCCTTGGCGTTAGGTCATGAGCTTGGCACTCTTTCCGATAAAAACTATGTAGAAACCATCGCCGAGTTGGCAGAGATACCCGGCAAGATGGAGAAAGTGTTGGAGCAGACGCCATCGATCTCCCGACTGGCTAAAGTATTCACCTATGCACATAATTTCCTCTATCTCGGTCGAGGATTCAACTATCCCGTAGCATTAGAGGGAGCCTTGAAGCTAAAGGAAATCAGCTATATCCATGCCGAGGGCTATCCCGCAGCCGAGATGAAACATGGTCCGATAGCCTTGGTAGATACCGATATGCCGATTGTATTCCTTGCCACACATCACCAGTTGTATGAGAAGATTATCAGCAATATGCAGGAAGTAAAATCCCGCAACGGACGCATCCTGGCTATTGTTACCGAAGGCGACAAACAAGTCAAGGCGATAGCCGATTCTGTGATAGAAGTACCACGTACCCTCAATGCTTTAGTACCTCTTCTCAGCGTCGTTCCCCTGCAGATACTTGCGTATTATGTGGCAGTAGATAAGGGATTGAATGTGGATATGCCAAGAAATCTGGCAAAGAGTGTAACGGTAGAATAAAGGCAGAATAAATCCAAATTCTGAAGGACATAGTTAAACATAATCATAGAATCTATGAATGATTTTAAGAATATAAAAATAGCCGTAGCCGGAACAGGCTATGTCGGTCTGAGCATAGCCACGCTATTGTCTCAGCACCATCACGTAACAGCAGTAGATGTAATCCCCGAAAAGGTGGAGAAACTCAACAATAGAGTTTCACCCATACAGGATGATTACATCGAGAAGTATCTGGCAGAGAAGAAACTGAACCTGACAGCAACCCTCGATGGCAAATCAGCTTATGCTGATGCCGACTTCGTGGTGATAGCAGCACCAACCAACTATGACCCAGTAAAGAACTACTTCGATACAACCCATGTCGAAGAAGTCATCGACCTGGTATTGGAGGTGAACCCAGACGCAGTGATGGTTATTAAGAGTACCATCCCTGTAGGCTATACCCGCAGCCTTTACCTGAAGTATGCCAAGCAGGGAGTCAAGAAGTTCAATCTCCTTTTCTCACCAGAGTTCCTTCGTGAAAGCAAGGCTCTCTACGACAACCTCTACCCAAGCCGCATCATTGTAGGCTATCCCAAGATTATCGACCGCCCTGAGTTTGCTGAGGAGAACGAGGCTATCATGCAGGTAACAGATGTCGAGGAGATGAAGGAGGCAGCCAAGACATTTGCTGCCCTTTTGCAGGAAGGTGCCATTAAGGAAGATATCGATACACTTTTCATGGGCATGAAAGAAGCAGAGGCAGTGAAACTCTTTGCCAACACCTATCTTGCCCTTCGCGTAAGCTACTTCAACGAGCTGGATACATACGCAGAGGTAAAAGGTCTCGATACCAAGGCCATCATTGATGGAGTAGGACTCGATCCACGTATCGGTACCCACTATAACAACCCAAGTTTCGGCTATGGTGGCTATTGCTTGCCAAAGGATACCAAGCAGCTCCTAGCAAATTATGCCGATGTACCAGAGAATCTGATAGAGGCGATTGTGGAAAGCAACCGTACCCGCAAGGACTATATCGCAGATGCCGTATTACAGAAAGCCGGTTGGTACAGCTATACCGAGAACAACCAGTTTGGTGCCGAAGTCAATTCATGCGTCATCGGTGTCTATCGCCTGACGATGAAATCCAATTCCGATAACTTCCGCCAGTCTGCCATTCAGGGCATCATGAAGCGAATCAAGGCAAAGGGTGCAGAGGTCATCATCTATGAGCCAACATTGGAAGAGGGTAGCACCTTCTTTGGCAGCAAAGTTGTCAATGACTTGGAGGCATTCAAGGCACAGAGCCATGCCATCATCGCCAACCGCTATGATGCCTGTCTGGATGATGTCAAGGATAAGGTATATACCAGAGATATATTTAGAAGAGATTGAAAAAAAGCTAAGTTGATTGTTGCTTAGTAACAGTAAAAAAATAACTTGGTACAAAAATGCTAAGCAGATTTGCACCTAACGACATAGTTC
>ENA-OPAC01001597-OPAC01001597.1-human-gut-metagenome-genome-assembly--contig:-NODE-1597-length-10219-cov-1.742719_pt1 | contig 10219 bp, 8 predicted proteins | sample MGYA00241052_ERZ501420 | MGnify/ENA primary metagenome ERZ501420 (study PRJEB25962, sample SAMEA2042513) | human gut metagenome | biome: human gut; feature: human-associated habitat; material: faeces... | reverse complement strand
CATAATCAGGAAGTCCTCCAACATTGTGGTGAGACTTAATTACTGCTGAATCACCTAATCCACTTTCAATTATATCGGGATAAATTGTTCCTTGAACTAAGAAATCAACTGCTCCAATCTTTTTAGCTTCTTCTTCAAATACTCTTATAAATTCTTCACCTATAATTTTTCTCTTAGTTTCTGGATCCTCTACTCCTGCTAACTTTTCATAGAATCTTTCTTGAGCATTAACTCTTATAAAGTTTAAGTCATATTGTCCTTCTGACCCAAATATAGCTTCAACTTCATCACCTTCATTTTTTCTTAAAAGTCCATGGTCAACAAATACGCAAGTTAATTGCTTACCAACTGCTTTTGATAAAAGTACAGCTGCAACAGATGAATCAACTCCACCTGATAAAGCACATAATACCTTACCATTTCCAACCTTTTCTCTTACTTCTTCAATTGTTTTTTCAACAAATGAATCCATTTTCCAATCTCCAACACAATTACAAATGTTATAAACAAAGTTAGATAACATCTTAGTTCCCTCTTGAGTATGCATAACCTCTGGATGGAATTGAACTGCATATAAATGTTTATCTGCACATTCCATAGAAGCTACTGGACAAACAGGAGTATGCCCTATAATTTTAAAACCTTCTGGAGCTCTTTCTATATAATCAGTATGACTCATCCAACAAATTGTTGATGGTGCAACATCTTCAAATAATTTTGATTCAACATCTACATCAACTTCAGTCTTACCATATTCACTTACTGGAGCAGTAGCAACACTTCCTCCTAGTACATAAGACATAAGCTGAGAACCATAACAAATGCCAAGTATAGGTATTCCTAATTCAAATATAGCCTTATCACATAAAGGAGAATTCTCTCCATATACACTATTTGGTCCTCCAGTAAAAATTATTCCTTTTGGATTCATTTCCTTAATTTTTTCAACACTTAAATTATAAGGATGAACCTCACAATATACATTACACTCTCTAACTCTTCTTGCAATTAACTGATTATATTGACCACCAAAGTCAAGTACTAATACTAATTCTCTATTCATTAGAACCCTCCTAATGTTTTTTCTTTATTATCTCGTAAAATTATACATTTTTCAACAAAAATATAAACATTTAACTAATTTATAGCTAGTGACAAGTTATAAGTGGCAAATGGCAAGTTAATGATGAAACTCCTTAATGAATTTCTTAAATTTTATACTTTCTAAAATTCAGCACAATCTGAATTTTTTCCTTAACTTATCACTTATCACTTGCCACTAACTTCTAACTATTTTCTAGTTTTCTCTTACACTATAATTTGGTGCTTCTTTAGTAATATTTATATCATGTGGATGACTTTCTCTTATTCCTGATGCTGTTTGAACAACAAATCCTGCATTTTCAAATAAATTTTCTAAAGTTGGAGCCCCTAGGTATCCCATACCTGACTTTATTCCTCCAATTAATTGGTATAATGTATCAGCTACTGGACCCTTATATGCAACTCTTCCTTCAACACCCTCTGGAACAAATTTCTTAGTTCCATTTTGGAAATACCTATCAGAAGAACCTTTTGCCATAGCTCCTAAAGAACCCATTCCTCTATAAACTTTATAACTTCTTCCTTGATATATTTCCATTTCACATTAAATAAAATTTCTTCACCTGGAGCTTCTTCACATCCAGCAAGCATTGATCCCATCATACATACAGATGCTCCACCAGCTAACGCCTTTACTATATCTCCTGAATATTTAAGTCCTCCATCAGCAATTACTGGAATTCCATATTTTCTTCCTTCTTCTGCACAATCCATAACTGCAGTTAACTGTGGAACTCCTACACCTGCAACTATTCTAGTCGTACAAATTGAACCTGGTCCTATACCAACCTTTACACAATCAGCACCTGCTTCTATTAAATCTCTTGTAGCTTCTGCTGTTGCAACATTACCAGCAATTACTTGAAGTTCAGGATACTTAGATTTTATTTTTTTAACACCATCAATAACTCCCTTTGAATGACCATGTGCGGTATCTAATGTAATAACATCTACTTGTGCATTAACTAATGCATCAACTCTTTCCATCATATCATTAGTTACTCCAACAGATGCTCCACAAAGTAATCTGCCCCTTGAGTCTTTTGCTGCATTTGGATAAGCCCTAACTTTTTCTATATCTTTTATTGTTATAAGCCCTTTCAAATTATTTTCAGAATCAACTAAAGGTAATTTTTCTATTTTGTGTTTTTTTAATATTTCTAAAGCTTCTTCTAATGTAGTTCCTTCTGGAGCAGTTATTAATGGACTTTTAGTCATAACATGCGATACTATCTTGTCATAATTTGTTTCAAAAACTATATCTCTATTAGTTATTATTCCAACTAGCTTAGTTCCCCTTGTTACTGGAACACCAGAAATTCTATATTGAGACATTAATTCTAATGCTTCTCTTACAGTATGATCTTCATTTAAAAATATCGGGTCTGTTATTACCCCATTTTCCTGTCTTTTTACCTTATCAACTTCTTTAGCTTGATCTTCAATGGTCATATTTTTGTGTATTATTCCAATTCCGCCTTCTCTAGCCATTGCAATTGCCATTTTAGATTCAGTAACTGTATCCATACTTGCACTCATTAACGGTATATTTAATGTTATTTTTTTTGTTAATTTAGTTTTTAATGAAACTTGATTTGGTAAAATTTCTGATTTATTTGGTACTAATAATACATCATCAAATGTATACGCTGTTTTTAATATTCTTGCCATTTCTACACTCTCCTACCATACTTATTTTTATCTATATATTTAATAAATTTATTTTATATGTAATTACTAATTATGAAGCTTAACCAAAATAAAAAAGCATATTAAGTTCATTATTTACAAGTGAACATTAATATGCATTCAACCTATATATTATTCGTATATAAGTAAATATATCAAATTCACTCATAGATGAAAATTTAAGGTTTTCAGTAGAAACACCCTGCCATATCCAAGGTTTATATGAGTCATTTTATTATTCGTGTTTTTTCATTTTTTATTATTATAATTTATGAAATTTCCATTGTCAATATAATAAATTAAAACATACTTAAATAAATATTTTCTAAGGTACTTCCATATAAGCAAGCTACTGTCGCACCAATTGCTAAATATGGTCCAAAAGCAATTTCATCCTTTTTATCTTTTAAATTTAAAAATAAAATTACTAATGCTACTACTCCACATAAAACTATTGCTAAGAATAAGGTAACTATAATTCCCCTTTCACCTAAAAATAATCCACATATAAAAGAAATATCAATATCCCCCTTTCCCATTCCTTGTGTTAAAAGCACTATAAAATATATAACTCCAAATCCTATAAATGCTCCAAGTATATAATCTAATTGTATAACTCCACTTTCACTCGAATTTAATAATGCAAATAATACTCCAAATATTACTCCAAAAATAATTGTTGAATTATAAACATATTTAGTTTGCAAATCAATCATTCCTATTACTATTAAAAGTGAAATAAATAAACAAAACTTAAATAAATTTAATGTAAATCCAAATTTAAAATAAATTAATAAATATAAAATTGCATTTAACACCTCAATCATAGGATATTGAATTGAAATTTTTTCATTGCAATTTCTACACTTTCCTTTTAAAAAAATATAACTCACTACTGGAATTAAATCTACTTTCCTTAATTCATATCCACATTTAGTACAATGTGATGCTGGAAACACAATTGATTTTTCACTTGCTATCCTATAAATACATACATTTAAAAAACTTCCTATTACCAACCCTAAAATTATAATAAAAAAGATTTCCATTATTCCTCCTAAAAATAACCTCACAAATTTTTTATCATTAGTTTTATTATTTTTTTATATTATAACCATTCTTAAAATAATAAAACAAAAAAATAAAAATAAGGTTGACACTAACACTATTTAAGTTAATATCAACCTTATTTTAAATATTAATTTTTATTTAAATTAATACATTCCGTCCATTCCACCCATTCCTGGTGCACCTGGCATTGGAGCTTCTTTTTCTGGTATATCTACAACTGCAGCTTCAGTTGTTAAGAATGTAGATGCTACAGAAGCAGCATTTTGAAGTGCACTTCTTGTAACTTTAGTTGGGTCAACAATTCCTGCCTTAATCATATTTACATATTCATCATGTAATGCATCATATCCCATTCCTGCATCACTATTCTTAACTTTTTCAATAATTACAGAACCCTCAAGTCCTGCATTAGTAGAAATTTGTCTCATTGGTTCTTCTAATGCTCTAACTATAATATTGATACCAACTTGAGTATCAGCAACATCAGATTTTAATTCTGCAATCTTATTGATTACATTAACATAAGCAGTTCCACCACCTGGTACTATACCCTCTTCAACAGCAGCCTTAGTAGCAGCTAAAGCATCTTCTATTCTAAGTTTTCTTTCCTTAAGCTCAGTTTCTGTAGCAGCTCCAACCTTAATTACTGCAACACCACCAGCAAGCTTAGCTAATCTTTCTTGTAATTTTTCTTTGTCAAATTCTGAAGTAGTTTCTTCTATTTGAGTTTTTATTTGACCAATTCTTTCCTTGATAGCATTACTATCACCCTTACCATTTACTATTGTAGTATTTTCCTTAGTGATTTTAACACTTTCTGCTTGGCCTAGCATATCTATAGTAGTTTCCTTTAAGTCTCTTCCTAATTCTTCAGAAATTACTTGACCACCAGTTAATATAGCTATATCTTGAAGCATTTCTTTTCTTCTATCACCAAATCCAGGTGCTTTAACAGCTACACAGTTAAATGTTCCTCTTAATTTATTAACTACTAATGTAGCCATTGCTTCTCCTTCAATATCTTCAGCTATTATTAATAACTTCTTACCAGCTTGAACTATTTGCTCTAATACAGGTAATATTTCTTGTATATTACTTATCTTTTTATCAGTTATTAATATAAGTGGATTATCTAAAACTGCTTCCATCTTTTCTGTATCAGTTACCATGTAAGGAGAAATATATCCTCTATCAAATTGCATACCTTCAACTACATCTAATTCAGTTCCCATTGATTTAGATTCTTCAACAGTAATAACCCCTTCATTTCCTACCTTTTCCATAGCATCTGAAATAAGCTTACCTATTTCATCATCTGCAGCTGAAATAGCAGCAACTCTAGCTATATCCTCTTTACCATTAACAGGCTTAGATATTTCTAATATTCCCTTAACAGCTTCTTCAACTGCCATTCTTATACCATTTCTAAGTAACATAGGATTTGCACCAGCAGTTACATTTTTTAACCCTTCTCTTATAATAGCTTGAGCTAAAAGAGTAGCTGTTGTAGTACCATCACCTGCAACATCATTAGTTTTTGTTGCAACTTCTTTTACTAGCTGAGCTCCCATATTTTCATATGGATCTTCTAATTCTATTTCTCTTGCTATTGAAACACCATCATTAGTAATAAGTGGTGAACCAAATTTCTTATCTAAAACTACATTTCTTCCTTTAGGTCCTAAAGTTACCTTTACTGTATCAGCAAGTTTATCAACACCAACTTGCATTGCTCTTCTAGCTTCTTCACCAAATTGTATCATCTTTGCCATAAAAAATTACCTCCTAATAAATTACTCTACTATTGCTAGTATATCGTCTTGTTTTAATATAATATATTCTTCGCCTTCAACCTTTACATCTGTTCCAGCATACTTTGAATATAATACTTTATTTCCAACTTCAACATCCATAGGCACTCTCTTTCCTTCAACTAATGCCCCTGGTCCTATTGCAACAACTGTAGCTTCTTGTGGTTGTTCCTTAGCACTTCCAGTTAAAACTATCCCACTTTTTGTTGTTGTTTCCGCTTCTAATTTTTTTATTACTACTCTATCACCTAATGGTCTTATATTCATAAATAAACCCTCCTATATTATTTTTTAGCACTCACTAATATAGAGTGCTAATACCTTTATATTTATAATATAATTTATAAAGTAATCTTTCAACAATTACTTTCTATATTATTACCTTACTAAGGCCAAATATTACTAATTAGACTAATTTATTTTTAATTTACTTTGTTTTCCATTATTTTTCTTACTATTACTTTTACTACTAATATATTAATATTTTATTTAGTTGTAAAATACAGTATTTAGTTTAAATTTATAAAAATTTAATATCTTAAAATTATTTTTCTAAATCAGATTCTCTTTCTAAATTTACTCCTTCAAACTCCTCAAGAGTTTTATTTTTAAGTACAGACTTTATAGTAGTTCCATTATTTATTTTAGTAAATGCAACTTTAGCTCTCATTGGTGGTGCAATTACACCCGCACCATTTATACATCCACCTTCACACATCATTCCTTCAATAAAGTTTCCTGGAAGTCTTCCTACCTTAGCAAGCATCATAGTTTTCTTACAGTCAAGTCCTGATGTTGGTATTGGTTTAAATTCAACTTCATCAACACCACTATCAGCAATATAATTTTTAATAGCAGCAGTTAACCCTCCAGAAGCACCAAAATTTCTTCCAAATACAGATGCATCATTAACATTTTCCTCTTCACATTCAAATGGATTAACATTAAAAGCTTCAAACAAAGCAAGTAATTCTTCAAATGTTAAAACATAATCAACAGCATCACTTACTCCTAATCTAACAGCTTCACTTTTTTTAGCAGTACAAGGACCTATAAATACAACTTTAGCATCTGGTTCATTTTTCTTTATATATCTTGCAGCTGCAACCATTGGTGATACAGTTCCTGAAATTTTATCTTTTTCAGTTGGATTAATCTTTTCAATAAAATTTAAGAATCCAGGACAACAAGAATTAGTCATGTACTTATCTCCTCTTTTCATTCTTTCAACAAATTCATTTGCTTCATGAACAGTTACTGCATCTGCACCTAATGCAGCTTCTATCATTTCTTCAAATCCTAATGTTCTAATAGCATTTCTAATCTTACCATAATTCATAGTTGGACCAAATTGTCCTGTTATTGCAGGCGCTACTACAGCATACATTTTTCTCTTTCTTGCAAGTCTCTTTGCAACTGGAACAATTAAGCTCTTATCTGAAATTGCTCCAAAAGGACATGCTCTCATACAAGAACCACAATTAACACATAATTCTTCCTTAATCATAGCTCGTCTATCATTAGGATTAATATCTAATGCTCCTGTTGGACATGATCTCTTACAGGGTCTCATAACTTCTGATATTGCATCATATGGACATGCTTTTTTACATGAACCACATTCCTTGCATAACTCTTGATTTATATATGCTCTTCCATTAACAATTGTAATTGCCCCAAAATTACATGCTTCTTGACATCTATGAGCAAGACAATTTCTACAAGAATCTGTTACATTAAATTTATTTATAGGACATCTATCACATGCTGCCTCAATAACATATATAATTTGTTCATCTGGTCTAATATCAATTAAATCCGGTTCTGGATTATCACCATTTGCTAAATATCCTGCAGCAAGCTTTGCCCTTTCTAAAACAATAGCTCTTTCCTTATAAACACAACATCTATATTGTGCAACATCCCCCTTAATAACTTCATAAGGGACCTTTTCAATACTTTCTAAACTAATTTCATCATTTTTTGCAAGTCTTGCAACTTCTGTTAACACTTCATGTTTTAATTTTTTAAGCTGAGTTTCAAACTTAAACATCTCACCACTCCCCTGTATTGTATACCACTTTTAATTATACAATATTTTACCATTTATTCCATCTATTTAATGATGTCTTAATAAATATTTTTACATATAAACTTCAACACTAATCATCAAATATTTATTTTTTTACTAATTAATTAATAAAAAAAGTAGCAATGATTTTTTGAATTCAGCTGCTCCCTGTCTACTTAACAAGGAGTAGTTCAAATTTTTCATTACTACTTTTTCCTAATTATTTAAAATAACTTTAATTTATCTAGTTTTAAAACTTTAATAAATTTTATTATCATTTTTTATTATAAAATCAACTAATGCATCTTTTATATTCTCAATTAATTTACAATCAACTATAGACATATTATCATCTTCAGTATGTACAATTTCTGTAATTCCATCCTGCCCTATTATTAATGAAGCATCATTTGCCCTTCTAAATGACATGTGATCGCTACTTCCAACAATTACACCCTCTTCATTCATTGCATAAGGAACAATTTCATAATAAACTTCATTTTCATCTAAAACTTCAATAAAATCATCATATAACTCTTGAGATAATGGATCATTATTTTTTACTGCTAATCCATTATTTCCCCTAACCCCAATGCAATCAATATTTATATCATACCATTTATCATATTTATCTCTAAATTCACTTACAAATTTTCTGCTTCCTATTAATCCAAGCTCTTCAGCATTAAATGCAGCAAAAATTATATCATAAGGCGGCTTATTATCATTATAATAAGCTGATAATTCCTTGGCTGTTTCAAGTAAAGTAGCCACACCAGATGCATTATCTATTGCTCCTTGTATTTTATTAACTGAAATTTGTTGTGACTCAGTATTAGTAGCAGCTTCTTCTAATTTACTTCTTATTGTTACATGATCAAAATGAGCCGAAATTACAATTGCCTTAGAACTATCTTCACCTTTAATCACTCCAATTATATTATCAACCTCATTTTTATTATCCCCAGCAGGATTAAAAAAAGACCTCATTTCCTTATTTAAATCAACAACTTCAAGATAACTTTCATCATTAAATGGCTCCAATCCAATTGCTTCATAATAATTTTGTATAAATTGAGCTGATTTAGTATTTGCATCAGTTCCTACTAGTCTTGATAAATATTCTTCACTAGTAAGCTCATTCATTATTGCTTCAATATTTAACTCTTCTGCATTGCTACCAGGCTCTTCATAAATCTTTTGTTCTTTTGTTAATATACCTTTACTAAGTACACTTTGACTTAAATTACTTCCACATTCAGTAAAAATTAAACTTGCTATTAATACACTAGAAATTAATGATATTAACCTTTTTCCTAAATACATAGTGACCTCCCATAAATATGTTACTTCACTTTATATTTACCCTATTATTCCAATAATATACGCTTAATTCAACACTATTCTACTTTTATATTATTTTCTCTTGCATAATAAAATAAGTATTGTTGAGCAAGTCCTGCTAACTCTCCAAACTTTTCTCTACCAAAGACTCTTATTTTATTTAATGACACATCTGGTGCTAAATAAAAATGTATCATTGCCCTCTTTATCCAAACATCTACTGGAAATGCTGAATGCTTACTCATTGAAAATAACATTATACAATCAGCCACTTTTGCTCCAACTCCCATAAAGTTTTGAAGTGCCTTATGGCATTCATCAACAGGTAATGATTTTATATATTCTAAATCAAATTGTTGTAATTCAGCATTTAATGTTCCATTCCTTTTAGCTTCATTTGCAGCATTTACTTTTGCAATAGTATCTACTATGTATTTACTTCTAAAAGATGCACCTGTTTCTTTTATTTCATCTAAAGTTGCTTCTTTTAATTGTTCAGGGGTTGGAAAAGCATAATATACATTCCCATTATACTCAATTTTATCTCCCCATTTTTCAGATATTTTTTTAATTGTCTTCATTATTGAAGGAATACTATTTCTTGCTGAAATTATAAAACTTATTAACATTTCAAATGGATCTTGATTTAATATTCTTATACCATATCCAAATTCAACACTTTTTCTTAAAAGCTCATCTTTCGATAACTCTTCCTTTATTTTTTCATAATCAACATTTAAATCGAAATAATTTTTCCAAATTTCATTAAAATCCTTCATATTAGTATTAATAATTGTTACTGTACTTCCATTTTGAATTACTTCAATTACTCTTCTATATGCAATTATTACATAATTTGTATCACTAATTCTTTCCCATCTAAAGCATTGTCCACACTCAAGTATTTGCTTTATATTAAAGTCTCTTACATTTTCTAATATTATTGTGTTATCTTTTTCTATTAAATTTGTATAATTCATCCTTACACTCCCTGTTATAAAAAAATATAAATCTTTTCTTTATATTTTTTATTTTTTCATAGATGAAACTGTTCGAAGGTTTATCTGAATAAACATACCCAACCTTTGGTCTTGCATCTAATACGCCAATCATTGTAAGTATTGCAAGG
>ENA-OPAC01001584-OPAC01001584.1-human-gut-metagenome-genome-assembly--contig:-NODE-1584-length-10289-cov-15.309556_pt1 | contig 10289 bp, 9 predicted proteins | sample MGYA00241052_ERZ501420 | MGnify/ENA primary metagenome ERZ501420 (study PRJEB25962, sample SAMEA2042513) | human gut metagenome | biome: human gut; feature: human-associated habitat; material: faeces... | reverse complement strand
GAAATCATTTTGTTCGCTATTACGATACCATGAGTAGTCTGCATCAAGCTCATTTCGTAGTTTATGATATTAACAAAAATTTTGAAAAGAAAATTATTAATTTGACCCCATATTTGAAGAAAATCAAAAATTTTAAAGATATTAAGGAGTTTGGTGTGTCTTTAAGAGAGATCGATGGTTATGATTATGTTTTCTTGACTCCTTCTCAAAGCGATAAGCAATTTGCTTATAATCTAGATACCAATCAATTTTTGACCAGAGACCTACCAGATTATTCTTACAGTAAAGATGAACTGCTATATTTCGGTGATAGGAGTTCTGCTCATAATCAGATGAATGATAGCACCATGTGGGGTTATTTAAAGAGAGAAGGAAACTTAGATGAGCTTTTAAGGAAGTCACCAGCCCCAAAGGACAGCTATTTATCTGCTCAGCTAAACCTTATCATAGAAATTGATAATGTAGACACTTCCAAAGAGGAGAATCAGATTAATCTATTTAATGACAATCCTGGAGTCAAGCATATTTACGAAGAAGCTGTAAATCAGACACATACAAATAGTAATACAATAAAGAAATTTAAAGTATTGACCCGTCAAGGCAAGGAAGGAGATTTCCCAGCTGGTCCAACTGAGTCAGTGAAAAGGAAAGGACCTGATAAACCAAGTGCACCAAAGAAAGTTTCAGAATTAAATGTTTTTCCTGATTCAATTTTTCCTGTTAAAACTTTAAGTTTCAGCGAGATTCTTAACAAAAAGCCTCAACAAGACTTTCAGAAAGACTATCGAGCTTACGAAAAAGCACGTCAAAAAGTTCAAAAGGATTACGATAGGGAATATAATGCTTATAAAAAGCAATTGACTCAATATGAGTCTTATAGAGATAGAGAGTACGAAAGACAATCACAAATCTATTTTTCTCCTGAAGAGCAAACAAATGATATTTTACATTGGTTGGGAACAAATGGAGAAGATACAATTGTAGTTTCTGTAGAGGATAGTGCTGGTATTAAGAAAAATATCCATTCTTTTGCTGATATAAAGGATTGGGTGGATAAACATGATTATGATTCCACTATTAAGTCAGACTTTAGAGACTACAAAGGGGGCGACTAAGTATTCTTGAATGTCTATGTGTCTTCTACAAACCCTTCACAAGCATTTTTCTCGGCTTTAGGCTATAATAGACAAAAAGGAATGTTGGGAGGGCCACTATGGATATCACGAGTTTTATTCCTAATCAGCGACAGACTATTCTGGAACGTTTTCAGCAAGTGGAGGCCTTGGGCCTAGGGGCAATTCGTATTGAATTGAAGGTTGCGAATCCTGTTGGTATCATCTATGAGTGTTACATTATGGCAGGGGAAAATTATTTTTCTGATCAAGCAGTGGTATCCTTCCGTATTCTTTACGAAAAGGACCTTGAACGCATTTCTTTGGATGTAGTAGATATCCCGGGTCGATCAAGTTTGTCTAATTACCTCCAGTTATTAGAGATTTTTGAAGGCCTGCAAAATTATCTCAATCGAGAATTTGCTAAGGTAAAAAATTCATGAACATCTGATAGCAATCAGGTGTTTCTTTTTGTGTTAGAAGTTCAAAAATTCACAATCTTTTTTTCACAAGATTGTCTGAAAACTGTGCTATAATGATAACAGAATTGTGAAGTGACGAAAGTTTGTGAAAAAACGAGCAGACTTTGACACTTTGTGACTTATACTTGAAAGGAAAGTTGGCTCTACCATTTTAGGGCCAGAAGGACTGTGTTCATGTCAGAAGAAAAGCAATTGTATGGTGCAGATTTAGTGGTTGATAGTTTGATCAACCATGATGTTGATTATGTCTTTGGGATTCCAGGCGCAAAAATAGATAGAGTTTTTGATACTTTGGAAGATAAGGGACCTGAATTGATAGTTGCCCGTCATGAGCAAAATGCTGCTTTTATGGCTCAAGGTGTTGGACGTATTACAGGGAAACCTGGTGTAGTATTGGTAACATCTGGCCCAGGTGTCTCTAATTTGGCTACTGGTTTGGTAACAGCGACAGATGAAGGAGACCCTGTTCTTGCTATTGGTGGTCAGGTTAAACGTGCAGATCTCTTGAAACGTGCCCACCAATCAATGAATAACGTTGCCATGCTTGAGCCAATTACCAAGTATGCTGCTGAAGTACATGATGCTAACACCCTTTCTGAAACGGTAGCAAATGCCTATCGTCACGCTAAGTCAGGGAAACCAGGTGCAAGCTTTATTTCAATTCCTCAAGACGTGACCGATGCTCCGGTCAGTGTTAAGGCTATTAAGCCTATGACAGATCCAAAACTTGGTTCAGCATCTGTTTCTGATATTAACTATCTCGCACAAGCCATTAAAAATGCAGTGTTGCCAGTCTTTCTTTTGGGGAATGGTGCCTCATCAGAAGCCGTAACTTACTCTATTCGCCAGATTTTGAAACATGTTAAATTACCAGTTGTTGAAACTTTCCAAGGTGCTGGTATCGTGTCACGTGATCTTGAAGAAGATACTTTCTTTGGTCGTGTGGGGCTTTTCCGTAACCAACCGGGGGACATGTTGCTTAAGAAGTCTGACTTGATTATTGCCATTGGGTATGACCCAATCGAGTATGAAGCACGTAACTGGAATGCTGAGATTTCAGCCCGTATCATTGTAATTGATGTTGAACCTGCTGAGGTGGATACTTACTTCCAGCCAGAACGTGAATTGATTGGTAATGTTGAAGCAACTTTAGATTTGCTCTTGCCAGCTATTCAAGGTTATAAATTACCTGAAGGATCAGTTGAATACCTTAAAGGGTTGAAGAATAACGTTGTTGAGGATGTTAAGTTTGATCGCCGACCTGAAGAAGGAAAGGTACATCCGCTAGATTTGATTGAAGTTTTGCAAGACCAAACCAAAGATGACATGACAGTCACCGTTGACGTTGGTAGTCACTATATTTGGATGGCTCGCTATTTCAAATCTTATGAACCACGTCATTTGCTTTTCTCAAATGGGATGCAAACTTTAGGAGTTGCTCTTCCTTGGGCCATCTCTGCAGCTTTAGTTCGTCCTAAGACAAAAGTCATTTCTGTTTCTGGTGACGGTGGTTTCCTCTTCTCAGCGCAAGAATTGGAAACGGCAGTTCGTTTGAAATTGCCAATTGTTCATATTATCTGGAACGATGGCCATTACAATATGGTGGAATTCCAGGAAGAAATGAAGTACGGTCGTTCATCTGGGGTTGACTTTGGTCCTGTAGATTTTGTAAAATATGCTGAGAGCTTTGGAGCGAAAGGTTATCGTGCAACAAGTAAAGAAGAGTTTGCTAGCTTGCTTCAAGAAGCCTTGGCTCAAGCTGTAGATGGACCAGTCCTTATTGATGTTCCAATCGACTATAAAGATAATATTAAACTCGGCGAAACTATTTTGCCAGATGAATTTTACTAAAAAGAGGGTGTAGACATGTCTGAAGCCATAAAATTATTTCAATATAATACTTTGGGAGCCTTGATGGCTGGGCTTTATGGAGGTACTTTAACAGTTGGTGAATTGTTGGAGCATGGAGACTTGGGTCTTGGAACATTAGATTCTATTGATGGGGAGTTGATTGTTCTTGATGGTAAAGCCTATCAAGCTAAAGGCTCTGAAGGTAAAGTCGAAGTGGTAGAAGTTTCTCCAGATGAAAAAGTTCCCTATGCAGCAGTCGTACCTCACCAAGCTGAAGTTATCTTCCGTCAACGTTTTGAAATGACTGATAAAGAACTTGAGGATCGTATTGAATCTTACTATGATGGGGTTAATCTCTTCCGTTCCATCAAGATTAAAGGGCATTTTAAACACATGCATGTCCGCATGATACCTAAGTCTACTCCTGATACGAAATTTGCTGAAGTTGCGACTCATCAACCAGAGTATGAATCTGATAATATTTCAGGTACCATCGTTGGGATTTGGACACCAGAAATGTTCCACGGTGTGAGCGTGGCTGGCTATCATTTACATTTTATATCAGATGATTTATCATTTGGTGGGCATGTCATGGACTTTATTATTGACAATGGTATAGTTGAAGTCGGTCCAGTTGACCAACTCGATCAACGTTTCCCAGTTCAAGACCGTCAGTATCTTTTTGCTAAATTCAATGTCGATGAGATGCGTGAAGATATTACCAAGGCTGAATAAAATATTTTAAAGATATCAATCGATTATAGTTAGAACTTTCCTAGATGATTAGGAAAGTTTTTTTTGTTTTTATAATTATTTCTATATCGAAATAGTTGACAGATGTAACGAACAGTGATACAATGACTGTGATATTTCGATATAGAAATAAAAAGGAGACAAAATGGACAAGATGCAAGGGGGCTACCAAGCTTTACAGATACGCTTGTTGAACGGGCGTATCTTTCAAAAACTCTTGAGCAAGGAACCAGATGCTCAATACAGAAGTGAACAAGGGAAAATTTTAACAGTCTTATGGCAAAAAGAGCAAGGAAGGGCAACTGCAACTGATATTGCTCTAGCGACGGGACTAGCTAATAACACATTGACTAGCATGATAAAGAAGTTGGTCGAGCAAGGCTTGGTTAAGATTGAACAGAGTGACCAGGACAAGCGCAAGAAGTTTGTAGTCTTGACGGAATTAGGTTGGGCGCAAAAAGATATTGGAGATCGCGTCAGTCAGGAACTGGGAGAGATATTCTACCAAGGCTTTTCGGATAACGAAATCCAAGAATTTGAAGCCTATCAGGAGCGTATTATCACAAATCTAAAAGCTAAAGAAAATGATATGTATGGAAAGGAAGTAACAGTTATGATTGGAATAACAGGTGTAACAGGGAAATTAGGCTCTTATGTGGCTGATCTTGTCGATCAGCAAGGAATTTCTTCTATCCATCTGGCAAGAATCCCAGAGCGTGCAAAAGTCTACGCGTCAGCGGAAATTCGTAAGATGGTGTATGCCAATACTCCAGAGGTGGTTGAGGCCTTAAAGGGAATCGATGTCTTATTGATGGTCTCTGCTCGGGAAAATCCAGAGCGTGTTGAGGAACACAAGAGTTTTTAGATGCCGCAAAGCTTGCTGGAGTGCAGCATATCGTCTATACCTCCTTTTACGGAGCAGATGAAAAAGCAACCTTTACCTTGTCTCGAGATCATGCCCAGACGGAAGCCTATATCAATAAGTTAGGATTCACCTATACATTTTTGAGAGATAATTTTTACTTGGACTTCTTTATTGATATTGCTCTTGAAAATGGAGAAATTCGTGGTCCGGCTGGCAGGGGCCGTGTGTCAGCTGTTGCCCGTAAGGACACTTCTAGGGTCGCAGCAGAGATTATCTTAAACCCTAAGGAATGGGAAAATCAAACCTTGAATCTAACAGGACCAGAGGATCTTTCTATGGAAGAAATCGTAGAGCTTCTCTCAAAAGAGACCGGTAATGCCATCACGTATGTAGACGAATCGGTAGAAGAGGCCTATGAGTCACGGAAAAAATGGCCAGCACAAAACTGGGAGTACGATGCTTGGGTCAGTACCTATACAGCTATCAAAGTTGGGGAACAAGCTGGGGTTTCAACAGATGTCGAAAAAGTCTTAGGACGTCCAACTATGAGTTTGGAAGAAGTTTTAAAATCTAGTTTATCGCAATAGAAATGTCGAAGAAGCATGACGGTCTGTGTATAGATTGAGGGGGAAAGCAATGAAAGCAGTTGTTGTGAGCACTCCAGGTGGACCAGAGGTATTAGAAGTTGTCGAACGACCCAAACCGGTCCTGAAGGCAGGTTGGACCCTGGTGAAAATCCAAGGCTTTGGCATCAATCACAGTGAAATTTTTACCCGCAAGGGACAATCACCATCTGTAAAATTTCCTCGTGTGTTAGGGATTGAGTGTGTCGGTCTTGTGGAAGAAACGACACGAGAGGATTTGAAGATTGGCCAGCAAATCATTTCCATTATGGGGGAGATGGGGCGAGCCTTTGATGGAGGCTATGCAGAGTATACCCTTCTCCCCAATGAGCAGATTTATCCAATCAAGACAGAACTTGATTTGGAAAGTTTGATAGCCCTTCCGGAAACCTATTACACGGCTTTTGGCTCTTTTCTTAATCTCAAGATAGAGGAGAAAGAAAGCGTGTTAGTTCGTGGAGCAACCAGTGGTGTAGGAATTGCCTTTGCTAAACTGCTGAAAGGACAATTTCCTGAGATTCACCTGGCAGGAACTAGCCGAAATCTAGCTAAGGAAGAGCAACTGAAAGTGGTCGGATTTGATCAGGTGATTTTGGAAAAGGATGGTGTCTTGCACACGAAAGAGCAGTTCGATAAGGTCTTGGATCTTGTTGGTCCCAGCACTATTCTCGATACTTTTGCGCGGACAGCAGAAGGTGGGATTATCTGTTCTTGTGGGCTACTGGGTGGTCAGTGGACTGTTCCAGACTTTGATCCGATCGAGATGCACTCTCGCAATCTCTACTTGACGACCTTTGCTTCTGGCAATGTGTCTCATGACAAGCTCCAGGCTTTGGTAGATTTTGTCGAGCAGTATCGCGTGGATGTACGGCCTGAAAAAGTTTATCAGATTGACCAAATTCAGGAAGCGCATGCTTATCTGGAAGGAAGCCATTCTTTTGGTAAAGTGATCGTAAAAAATGAGGAAGATTAAATGATTGAATACAAACATGTAGCCTTGCGCTACACGGAAAAGGACATTTTGAAAGATGTCAATCTCCGCATTGAAAATGGAGAATTCATGGTGCTAGTGGGTCCTTCAGGATCTGGTAAGACCACCATGATCAAGATGATTAACCGTCTTTTGGAACCGACAGATGGCAATATCTATATGGATGGGAAACGCATCAAGGACTATGATGAACGGGAGTTACGTCTAAGTACCGGCTATGTCCTCCAAGCTATTGCCCTATTTCCTAACTTGACAGTTGCCGAAAATATTGCTCTCATTCCTGAGATGAAGGGTTGGAGCAAGGAGCAAATCGCTTCTAAAACAGAGGAACTCTTGAACAAGGTTGGCCTGCCTGCTGCAGAGTATGCAAATCGCATGCCTAGTGAATTATCGGGTGGAGAGCAACAGCGGATTGGCATTGTGCGAGCTATCATTGGGGAACCAAAGATTCTATTGATGGACGAACCTTTTTCAGCTTTGGATGCCATCTCTCGTAAGCAGTTGCAAGAATTGACCAAGGCCTTACATAAAGAATTCGGCATGACGACCATCTTCGTAACACATGATACGGATGAGGCCTTAAAATTAGGGGATCGAATTGCAGTTTTGCAGGATGGAGAAATTCGTCAGGTCGCAGAACCTGAAACAATTTTACAAGCGCCTGCGACAGACTTTGTAGCAAACTTGTTTGGAGGTAGCCTTCATGTCTAATTTGATTTCAACATTTCAAGAACGTTTTGGAGATTGGTTAACGGCCCTCGGACAGCACTTACAATTGTCTCTTTTGACCTTGATTATTGCAATTTTTCTCTCAATTCCTTTGGCCATTTATCTTAGCACGCGCGAACGTGCGAGTAACTGGGTCTTGCAACTCGCTGGTGTCTTTCAAACCATCCCTTCCATGGCCCTTCTGGGACTCTTTATCCCTATTATGGGAATTGGAACGCTTCCAGCTTTAACAGCTCTAGTCATTTATGCGATATTCCCAATTTTGCAAAATACTATTACAGGATTGCGTGGGATTGACCCTAGTTTAGAAGAAGCTGGGATTGCCTTTGGGATGACCAAGTGGGAGCGCCTTAAGAAGTTCGAGATTCCACTGGCTATGCCTGTGGTGATGTCAGGGGTAAGGACTTCTGCGGTAATGATTATAGGGACAGCGACCTTGGCAGCCTTGATTGGGGCTGGAGGACTTGGTTCCTTTATCCTTCTAGGTATTGATCGAAGAAATTATAGCTTGATTCTGATTGGGGCCATTTCTTCAGCGGTTCTTGCTATTTTATTCAATATTGTTCTAAAATGGATGGAAAAGGCCAAGTTACGCACGATTTTTGTAGCTTTCGCTATCATGGTGCTTGGTTTGGGAGCAAGTTATGCACCAAGCATGATTCCTCAGAAAGAAAATCTAGTCATAGCTGGGAAATTGGGGCCTGAACCTGAAATTCTCATGAATATGTACAAGCTTCTCATTGAGGAAAATAGTGACATGACGGTGACGGTTAAGCCTAACTTTGGGAAAACAGATTTTCTTTATCAAGCGCTTAAAAAGGGTGATATTGATATCTATCCAGAATTTACAGGTACCATTACAAGCTCTCTCTTGCAACCAGCTCCTAAAGTGAGCAACGACTCCAAAGAAGTTTTCGAGGTTGCGCGTGATGGTATAAAGAAACAAGATAATCTAGCTTTGCTCAAACCCATGGCTTATCAAAACACCTATGCGATTGCTGTTCCGAAAAGTATTGCGAAAGAGTATAATCTGAAGACGATTTCTGATCTCAAGAAAGTTCAGGACAAGCTCAAAGCTGGTTTCACGTTGGAATTTAACGACCGTGAGGACGGAAACAAAGGACTTCAATCAGTTTATGGACTAAATCTTAATGTAGCTACCATGGAGCCGGCACTTCGCTATGAGGCAATCCAACAAGGCAATATTCAAATAACAGATGCCTATTCAACAGACCCAGAAATTGCTCAATATAATTTAGTTGTTCTAGAGGATGACCAACACCTCTTCCCACCTTACCAAGGAGCACCCCTCATGAAAGAAGCTCTTCTTAAGAAACATCCAGAATTGGAAGGTATTCTTAATAAGTTATCTGGTAAAATCACAGAGAGCCAAATGAGTCAAATGAACTACCAAGTGGGAGTAGAAGGAAAACCTGCTGCTAAAGTCGCACGTGACTTTTTGGTCAAACAGGGATTATTGAAGAAATGATCAAGCAAGAAGAAATACAAGAGACTCTTTTGCGACTCTGTGAGCATTATGGAGAACAAAATTGGTGGCAATCGGATAACAAACTCGAAGATTTGGTATCGACCATTCTGATACAGCGAACAACAGAGAAGAATGCTAAGTTGGCTTTAGCTGGTCTAATGGATGTCATGACAGTAGAAGGTATCCTGGCTTTACCGCTAGAAGAGTTACAGGAACGTATTCGGCCTGCCGGATTTTTTAAGCAAAAATCTCAAACGATTAGGGGACTTCTGATCTGGTTAAGAGAAGTTGGTGGTTTTGAGGTTCTTGCCAGGATTGGAACAGAAGATTTACGGAAGCAACTTTTGGAGTTAAAAGGGATTGGACCAGAGACTGCAGATGCACTTTTACTTTATCTTTTTGATCGTCCAGTTTTTATTTCTGATGAATATGCGAGAAGACTCTTTCGACGCTTAGGATTTGGAAACTTTGATACCTATAATGAAATGCATGCTGTTTATGGTAACGTTTTGGAAGGCCTCACTCTTAAACAATGCCAAGAGATTCATGCTGTCATTGATGAACATGGGAAAGCTTTTGGCAAAAGTAAAGGCCAGTTAGACGAAAGTTGGTTACGATAAAAAGAGCCTAGGACAGTAGTCCTTTGACTCCACAAAAGAAACGGATTTTGTACTAACCTAAAGTTAGACAATTTATTTAAGCAAAGGATTTAGTTCTGTATTGCACAGGACTAAGTCCTTTTAGTTTTATCTTAATGCGTTTGTTGTTGTAATAATTAATACAGTCTACACTAGCTTGTTCCAATTGCTCAAGTGACTGAAACGTTTTCTCATAACCATAAAACATTTCTGATTTTTAAATACTAAAGAAGGATTCCATCATGCCGTTGTCTGGACTATTGTATTTACATGACATAGATGACTGGAGTATAAGAGTCATCCAAAAGAATGTGTCTCCTTGTTCACTATCAAAAAATTGGTGAAATGAATAGCGAATATCCCTTTTTATTTTGCTCCAAATCAGATTTTTGGATGGAAATTGCAGATGATAAAGTAAATCATTTCGAAAAAAAGACAAACGCCCAAAATGACGTTTGTCTAGAACAAAGTAATTCTTACTCTTCCGTTCTATTTATTAGGTTATCTCATATGTTACTCAACAGATTTTAGGGCTTCGAGCATATTGACTTTCTTAAGGTGGTGGTTCACAAAGATACCGAGACCTGTCAGAATGACAATGACAACAAGTGTTGGAATGGCATAGATGAGCCAGCCCAGGCTTGGATTGAACATGATATTTTCAGGAGGGATAACCTCTACCATGTATTGATGCAATCCCAAACCAAGTCCGAATCCAACCAAGATACCAATGATAGAGAGATAAATGGTTTCTCG
>ENA-OPAC01001583-OPAC01001583.1-human-gut-metagenome-genome-assembly--contig:-NODE-1583-length-10294-cov-5.504834_pt1 | contig 10294 bp, 8 predicted proteins | sample MGYA00241052_ERZ501420 | MGnify/ENA primary metagenome ERZ501420 (study PRJEB25962, sample SAMEA2042513) | human gut metagenome | biome: human gut; feature: human-associated habitat; material: faeces... | reverse complement strand
TTGATACGAGCAATCCATAACTGACGGAACTGTCTCTTTCTCTCTTTACGTCCAGCGTATGAGCTTGTAAGTGCTCTCATAACTGACTGCTTTGCTACTCTATACTGCTTAGATCTAGCGCCTCTATAACCCTTTGCTAACTTTAATGTTCTGTTATGTCTTTTCTTAGCGCCTAAACCGCCTTTAACTCTTGCCATTTGTTGATTCCTCCTTAACTAATACTACCGATTACATGTATGGTAAAATCTTCTTCATATTCTTAACATTTGTCTCATCTGTCATTGTTGCTTTTCTGAGATTTCTCTTTGTCTTTGTTGTTTTCTTAGTTAAGATATGTCTCTTGTAGGCTTTATTTCTTTTTAACTTTCCTGTTCCTGTAACTTTGAAACGTTTTGCAGCTGCTCTGCTTGTTTTCATTTTTGGCATTGTGTGTTCCTCCTTAAATTGTTATCTCTTTTCTGCCAGCACCATACCGATGCTTCTTCCTTCAACCTTTGGTGCTTTCTCCACTACCGCTACATCTGAAAGATTCTCCGCTATATCATCAAGGATATGTTTGCTTGCATTCATATGAGCCATCTCACGTCCTCTGAATCTGAGTGTGATCTTTACCTTATTTCCTTTTGCAAGAAATTTCTTTGCAGCATTCATCTTGGTATTCAAGTCGTTAGCCTCAATGTTAGGTGAGAGACGAATCTCTTTCAATTCAACGGTCTTCTGTTTTTTCTTTGCATCCTTTTCCTTACGGGCCTGCTCATAACGATACTTACCATAATCAATCACCTTACATACAGGTGGCTTTGCATTTGGTGCTATCTTTACTAAATCAAGTCCTGCCTCGTCTGCAATCTTTTGAGCTTCTCTTGAAGAAACAATTCCTAACTGCTCTCCATCCGCTCCAATCAGTCGAACTTCTCTGTCTCTGATCTGTTCATTAATCATTAATTCGCTAATGGTCTTGTACCTCCATAAAAAATAGTGGATAGGCAGACTATCCACTATACAATCTTCAACACAAATGTTTGAAAATATTAACGCTAAGTCGCGCCATTGCGCTTAGGTGAGAGTGGATACTCTACTTTGTTTTCATACAACTACTAGAATATAGCACAGACAATTTCTGTTGTCAACACTTTTATCTAAATTTCTATAATCTAATATGTACCAAGAATCTTAAGGGCAATTGCCTCTTCCCTTATGCCTCTTAACGCATTCTGCACCGCTGTATCCGTAAAACGTCCTTCAAAATCAACAAAGAACCTGTACTCCCACGCCTTATCAGATATCGGACGAGACTGGATATTTAACATATTGATTCCATTGTATATAAAGTGTGCCAGCATATGATATAGTGCACCACTCTTGTGAGGTGTCTCAAAGCATATGCTTATCCTGTCCGCATCTCTGCGGCATACCCTTTTAGCCGACACAATTATAAACCTTGTTGCATTGTTTTTATTGTTCTGTATGCGGCTCTCAAGCACCTGAAGCCCGTATATATCAGCCGAGATATGGCTAGCTATGCCAGCCTGTGTGATATCTCCGTCATCCTTTACCTTCTTTGCAGAAAAAGCTGTATTCCTGACAGCCACCTGGTTAATATCCTTATGCTCATCAAAAAAATCTGAGCACTGCATAAGCGCCTGTGGATGTGAATACACAGTCCTTATATCAGAAATCTTTGCACCCGGAAGTCCCATCAGACTGTGGTCGATGCGTATAATCTGCTCCCCAACTATATAATTGTCGTATTCAACAAGCAGATCATAGTTTTCAGATACAATACCGGCTGAAGAATTCTCTATCGGAAGCACTGCATAATCAGCCTTTCCGCATTTGATATCCTCCATGGCATCCTTCCAGGAATCCACGTTGTAGCCATTACAGTTCTCGCCAAAGTATGTCTTCATGGCAAGCTGTGAGTATGCACCCTCAACTCCCTGAAACACAATCCGTGCATTGGAAAAATCCAGGCTGTCTACCTCAGTAAAGTTTTCCTTCTCCACTATGCCATGCTCAGTCATAAGCTGATACTGCTTCTTTCTACTGGTCGACATAATCTGTTCAAAAAGCTCAACTATACCATGCTTCAAAAACTCATCATCTGCAAGAGACGATAATTTCTCAAGCTTTTCATCCTCTCTCGTCTTGTCAAAGACCTTTTTGCCGGTGGTTATCTTATACTCGGCAACGTGCTTTGAGATATCCATTCTTTCCTTATATAATCTGACTATTTCACTGTCTATCTCATCGATAGACTCTCTCAATTTCATTAAATCTTCCATTATTGTCTCCTAAAAAAGATATAATAAAATATTATTACAAAATTTATAGAAAGGCAAGTAATCCTTGAAAGATTTATCATATATAGATATAATTAAGTTAATATCTAAGCATAAATCTCATATACCCTCGGGAGAATTACATGAAAAAATATCTAAAAATAATTATTCCACTAATTTTAATATGCATCACAGGCCTTGTTATATACCATTTTGTATCAAAGGTAAAGCTTAATTCATCCTATGTAAATGGTAATACTGCAGGTAATCTGTACAATGCCGGGCTCTTCTGTGAAAGTGACGGTGAAGTATTTTTCTCAAATACAAACGACAACGGCAGGCTGTATGCCATGAATATTGACGGCAGCAATATACATAAACTGAGCAATGACACAGCCATGTACATAAACGCAGATAAAAACTATGTCTATTACGTGAGAAACAACAATCAGAAAATCACAAGCCAGACCTTCTTTTCATATGACAGGAACAGCCTCTGCCGCATAAAAAGAAATGGCCACGGCTCCACCGTGCTGGATCCTGACCCATGCATCTATGCATCCCTGATAGGCAACTACATATATTATCTGCACTATGACACACAAACAGCTACCTCTCTATACCGTATCAGAATAGATGGAGAAGAAAAAAAGAAAATAAAAAGTCACTATCTGTTCACCTGCAACACATCAGACCGGTATTTTTATTATAATAATCCAAAAAACGGACAGCTATACAGATATGACACTGCTTCACAGAGTGAAGCCTTATTCTACGACTGCAACTGCTACAAGCCGGTTGTGCTGGATGACACAAATGTGTACTACATGGATGTAAATCGTGACAATGCAATTGTCCATGTCAATATCAACAATCCAAATCCTGTGGTTTTAACGGAAGCCAATATTGAGCATTACAATGTATATGGCAGTCTGATATTCTATCAGCGCGGCGGTGATAATCCGGCACTGTGTGTTGTAAAAAATGACGGCACCGGCTTTAAAGAGCTTGCTAAGGGTGAGTTTTGCAACATAAACGTAACATCACAGTATGTGTATTTCACAGATTTTGTCTCGAATAAAGAGTACTGTACATCCACACAGAATCCGGATACAATAAAAGCTTTACAGCCATAACAGATAATTTCATTAAAAAGAACACGCATGATTAATCAACTCATGCGTGTTTTTTATTAATTCATATAAAATTCAAATCTTGATCTGTATATATCACTGCACTTTCCGGTATTCTGGTCTATCGCAATAACAGAAAGCACATTATTTCCCTCAGGAACAGGTATTGGAGCTGTATACTCTGTTGATGCAGCACTCGGATCTGACGAATCCCAAGTATAGTATACCTTGCAATTTTCAGGTACTGTGATTGTAATGTCTGTCTGTGCACCAAATGTACCTCCGTCAGGGTCTATCTCCGGTGCATCCGGTGCCTCAAACTCGATTTCATACTTGGCAGATGCCACCTCGCTTTTGATTCCTCTGTCATCAACCGCAACAGCTGTTATCTCATATGTACCTTCCTTGTCCAGGGTGATCGGGCTATAATATCTTTCTCCTCTGGTCAAAGGATCATCCGAATCATATGAATAGTATATTTTGGTATCACTGTCTGCATCTATAGAAAGCTCAATAGTCTCTCCATACTTGCCACTGCTCTTGCTAAACTGCGGTTTAGATACAGTATAATCCGCAAAAAGCTTTAAAACAGATGCATCCTTAGCACTCTCACGCAGCGCAACAATTGCATCATAATCCTTTTTTGATTCATAAATCGAGATAAGCTTCTTATAAGCCTCTTTGCTCTTTGGATCAATATTGATAATTTCCTGATACAGCACAAGAGCGGCATCATAATCCTTCTTCGACATATATATATCAGCCAAAGCAAATCTGACATCTGTATTATCCGAATCAATCGACAAAGCCTTCTCATAATAAGAAACCGCGGAATTTATATTCCCCGCCGAATAAGCTGCCTTTGCCTGCTTCACCTGATAATCAAATGAATTGTCATGTGATCTGCTCACATTGCGTGTAATAGCTGCAATAAGTATTACAATTGCTACAACGCACACTACAGCTGATATAATAATTATCTTCTTCTGCTGCGCTCTCTTTGCCCTCTGTCCGTCAGACTGCGGCTTCTCACACGGTTGTTTCGTCTGAGACTGCTGCTCACCTGTCTGAGCCTGTCTCACCTGCTGCTTTACAGACTGTGACATTCTGTCCGGTTTTTGTCCGTTCAGCTGACCGGCACTATGAAGCTGTTCCCTCACCGGCTCATCAAACCTGATTGTCCTATCAGACACAGGCTTTGCAGTCTTTTGTCCATCAGTTCGCCTGTCATCATTTCCAACCAGATTATCAAGATAATCATCAAATTCGTTGTAATCAGGCACTATCTGAACCGGATGCCCACAGACATCACAGTACAGACTGCCCGCCTTCAATTCATTACCACAATTGGCACATCTCATACATCTAATCCTCTTACTTATTGTCTAATTATCTCTTCATAGCCTCAACACAATTGCTCATGAGCATCGCAATTGTCATAGGACCTACACCGCCCGGTACAGGTGTGATATGTGACGCTTTAGACACAACAGAATCAAAATCCACATCACCACACAGCTTATTTTCAGCATTTCTGTGGATTCCAACATCAATGACAACCGCACCATCCTTCACATATGAAGCATCTATAAACTTAGGCTTTCCTATTGCCACTATAAGTATATCAGCATTTTTACATACATCTTTTAAATCCTTTGTATGTGAATGACATACCGTAACAGTTGCATTCTCCCTAAGCATGAGAAGTGACATAGGCTTGCCGACTATATTACTTCTGCCAACCACAACACAGCTTTTACCATCAATATCTATATTGCTTCTCTTTAAAAGCTGAATGATACCGGCCGGAGTACACGGCAAAAAACCAGGCTTTCCTATAACCATCGCTCCAACACTCTGTGGACTGAAGCCATCAACATCCTTTTTGGGATCAATAGCATCAATAACCTTGTCCTCATCGATATGCTTTGGCAGTGGAAGCTGACAGAGAATACCATTTACGGAAACATCAGCATTGAGCTTTTCGATAAGTTTTAATATCTCATCCTCCGTAGTCTCCTCTGCAAGTTCATATGAAAGCGATTTAATTCCGACATACTCACACGCCTTTTTCTTGTTGCGCACATACACTGATGATGCAGGGTCATTTCCGACCTGAATCACCGCAAGGCAGCCCTCGATGCCTTTTTTCTTAAGCTCTGCCACTTCTTCCTTAAGCTCATCCTTAATCTGTGTTGAAATCAATTTTCCGTCTATTAGATTAGCCATATTTCCTCCTAGAATAATCCTGTGATAACACCATTGTCATCCACATCAATGCCGTATGCAGCCGGCTTCTTCGAAAGTCCCGGCATAGTCATGATAGAACCGTTTACTGCTACAACAAAGCCTGCACCTGCTGACGCATAAACCTCACGTACGTTGATTTTAAAGCCGCTCGGTCTGCCAAGCTTCTTAGCATCATCAGAAAGCGAATACTGTGTCTTTGCCATACATACAGGGAAATCTCCCATTCCAAGGTCTGTAATTCTCTTAAGTTCTCTCTCTGCTGCCGGAGAATATGTAACACCATCTGCTCCATATATTTCTTTTGCAACAGTTTCAATCTTTTCCTTAAGTGACAGGCTATCATCATAGAGCACCTTAAAATTGCTTTCCTTGTGCTCGATTGTTTCAAGTACCTTGTTGGCAAGGTCAATTCCGCCTTCGCCACCCTTCTCCCATACCTCTGAGAGTGCAAATTCACAGCCTCTTTCCTTACAGAACTGCTCTACAAAATCAGTCTCAGCCTTGGTGTCTGTGACAAATGAATTTAATGTGACAACTACAGGCACACCAAACTTGTGAAGATTCTCAATATGCTTCTCAAGATTTACGATTCCAGCCTTAAGTGCATCAAGATTCTCTGATGAAAGCTCATCCTTCGGCACGCCGCCATTATATTTTAATGCTCTGATTGTTGCAACAAGTACAACTGCATCCGGCTTAAGTCCTGCCATACGGCACTTGATATCAAAGAACTTCTCTGCGCCAAGGTCTGCGCCAAAGCCTGCCTCAGTGATAACATAGTCTGCAAGCTTTAATGCTGTCTTTGTGGCACGGACACTGTTACAGCCATGTGCTATATTGGCAAAAGGTCCACCGTGAACTATTGCCGGTGTATGCTCAAGTGTCTGAATAAGGTTCGGCTTTAAGGCATCCTTTAAGAGAGCTGCCATAGAGCCTGTAGCCTGAAGATCATCGGCTGTGACAGGCTTTCCGTCAAAGGTATATGCCACAATAATTCTTCCAAGTCGCTTCTTTAAATCTGCCATATCATCGGCCAGACAGAGTATTGCCATAATTTCAGATGCTACAGTGATGACAAAATGATCTTCTCTGACCATTCCGTCCATCTTGCTTCCAAGGCCAACAACGATATTTCTAAGGACACGGTCATTCATATCCATACATCTCTTCCATACAATCTGGCGTGGGTCGATACCAAGCTCGTTTCCCTGCTGGATATGATTGTCAAGAAGTGCCGCAAGCAGATTGTTCGCAGATGTAATTGCATGAAAATCTCCTGTAAAATGAAGATTTAAATCCTCCATTGGGACAACCTGTGCATATCCGCCACCGGCTGCACCTCCCTTGATACCAAAGCAAGGTCCAAGTGACGGCTCACGAAGTGCGATAAGTGCTTTCTTTCCCAGGCGTCCAAATGCCTCTCCAAGACCTACGCTTGTGGTTGTCTTTCCCTCTCCTGCAGGAGTCGGGTTTATAGCTGTAACAAGTATGAGCTTTCCGTCAGGATTTTTCTTTGTGCGATTGATAAGCTCATCAGAAATCTTTGCCTTATACTTTCCATAAAGCTCTAAGTCATCCTCTTCAATCCCTATAGATGCTGCTACATCCTTGATTGGAAGCATTGTAGCTTCCTGTGCGATCTGAATATCTGTTTTCATTTTTCTTTGCTCCTTTGTGTTAATTATTCTCTAATATAGTATCTAATTCCTCTTTAGTCACCAGAACCTTGCGGGGCTTTGTCCCCTCCTCAGGTCCCACTACACCGGCCTCTTCGAGCTGATCCATGATGCGGGCCGCCCTGTTGAAGCCAATTTTAAGGTATCTTTGAAGCATTCCAATTGAAGCCCGTTCCTTATCTGTGATAATTGACGCTGCCTCCGCAAAGTAAGAGTCCCTGCCATCATCCGTGTTTTCCACATCTGAAATGGTAACGGTTGTATTTGTCGTATCATTCGACAGGCTCTCCATCTTTTGTGCCACATCATTACTGTACTGTGCATTCTCATTATTTTCAATAATAAATTTCACAATATCGGAAACTTCTTTATCTGAAACGAATGCGCCCTGTACTCGAAGGGGCTTCGGAACACCCTGTGGGTCAAATAACATATCTCCCTTTCCAAGGAGCTTTTCCGCACCATTCATATCAAGTATGGTACGACTGTCAACACCGCTTGTAACCGCAAATGCGATACGGCTTGGCATATTCGCCTTGATGAGACCTGTAATAACATTAACAGAAGGCCTCTGTGTAGCTATAATCAGATGTATACCGGCTGCTCTCGCAAGCTGTGCCAGCCTGCATATTGCCTCCTCTACATCCTTTGATGCAACCATCATAAGATCTGCAAGCTCGTCCACTATAATGACAATCTGTGGCATCTTTGGCGGTTTTTCTGTATCCTTGCCATCCATTGCATCAATCATGGCATTGTAACCGTTTATTTCCCTGACACCGCTGTTTGCAAACTTCTCGTATCGGTCTGTCATCTCTGAAACCGCCCAGTTTAATGCTCCTGCAGCTTTTTTAGGATCTGTAACAACCGGAATCATCAGATGAGGTATGCCATTGTATACACTAAGCTCAACCACCTTCGGATCAATCATAATCAGCTTTACCTCATCCGGCTTTGCCTTGTATAGTATACTCATGATAATTGTATTGATACAAACTGACTTACCTGAGCCGGTAGCACCTGCAATTAAAAGATGTGGCATTTTTGCGATATCCGTAACCTTAACCTTGCCTGCAATATCTTTTCCCACTGCAAATGTAATCTTTGATTTGGCATTTTTAAATTCTTCAGACTCCACAAGCTCCCTGAAGGAAACAGCAACACTCTGGCTGTTTGGCACTTCGATGCCCACAGCGGCTTTTCCCGGAATAGGAGCCTCGATTCGTATATCCGCGGCTGCCAGATTAAGCTTTATATCATCTGCCAGATTCACAATCTTTGATACCTTCACTCCAAGCTCCGGTGTGATTTCAAACCTTGTAACAGCAGGACCGCAGCTTATATTATTCACCTTCGCATTCACCCCAAACACATTAAGAGTCTGTTCAAGCTTTGCCGCCGTCTCACGCAGATGAGCCTGCGAATCACCGGTTTTACCCCTGTCAGGAGCCTTAAGCAGATCAACAGTCGGAAATACATACGGCTTCTGCTGGATTGCATTTTCTGCGTCATTTACCGCTATCTGCTCGCTGACTTTTTCAACCTCTTTGGCGAGCTCATCTTTGTCTGATTTGACATTTTTCTTACCTGGCTCTGCTGCAGGTGGTTTTGTCATTACCGCATCTGCAGCCGGAGCTGATAATTTTGATTGCAGCTCATTATCTTTTTGTATGTCAAAATCATCAGATATATCAGGCTCCACGCAGCCCGATATAGGTATCTGCGACACATGGCTTGCAGCTGTGCCACCCAAAACCGAAACAGGCTCCGATGCCACACCAAAGTCCGGTGTCTGCACTATTTCCCCTGCATCCCCTGATGTAAGGCTTGTCGTCTTTTTCTCCTTTATTGCAGGTGAACTCGGATAATTCTCTATAGTTATCTCACCAAGCGCATCTGTAGCAGCTGCACCTTGTCCAAATATCCCCACATGCGCTGTATCACTACCTGTCATGCCTGAATCTAGCGCGTTTTCACTGCCATCAATTTTTGTATCAAGTGACACGCCTGTTATCTTATTGTCCATCCTTCGGTCGGCACGCTTACTCCTTCTGCCACCTTTTGCAGCCTCCTTTATGTCACTGTCTGTATCATCTGAAGCTAAACCCTCTCTTGTCTGACGCTCTCTTGACTTATACTGCCGATACTCCTGATATCTCTCATTATTCTCACGCGCTGACTCGTATACCTTTCGTCCGCCGTTTCTCATACCCTTCATGAATGATTTACCGGTAATGAGCACAAGACAGATAATCATCACAACTATTGTCACCACGTATGCACCTATAATTCCTACCGCCGGAACTAAAATGCAGCCTATAAGAGCACCTATAAATCCACCACCTGAATGCCTTTCAACACTGTCAATGTATGACTGCACCGGCGAAACCGCGAATTCACCATACACTGCCAGGTACATAAACACACATATAAACCATATGAAAACTATGGTCATAACAAGCTTCATGATAGCATATGAATTGCCCTTATTGGACACAGCAAAAAAGCTGCCCACCAGAAGCACAAGCGGAAAAATATATGCCACCATTCCAAATATACCAAAAAGGAAACCGCTTACTGCGTTTCCCAAATGACCGCCTATTCCAAAATTGCTTATAAATAAAAGGATTGAAACAGCTACTACTATCCAGAGAAATATTTCCTTTTTAAAGGCCTGCTGCCTCTCTATCTGAGCCATTCTCTCCTTTTTCGTCTGTCTTTTTGCTGAGGATTTCTTCCTCGTTGCCATGTAACTAACCTCCGTATTTTGATTTACAGAGTATATAATAACATATTTCTTCTGTCCTGTGTAAATTTTCTAAAGTAATTTTTCGATTTTGTGATTAAAGGGTCAAAAGGTATCATCGATGCATGCTTGCATGCAATTCGATGTATACCTTAGTGACCCGCACTACACCGAGAAAGTAGCAATTTGCTGCGGGGACGCAGGAAA
>ENA-OPAC01001581-OPAC01001581.1-human-gut-metagenome-genome-assembly--contig:-NODE-1581-length-10301-cov-5.767129_pt1 | contig 10301 bp, 13 predicted proteins | sample MGYA00241052_ERZ501420 | MGnify/ENA primary metagenome ERZ501420 (study PRJEB25962, sample SAMEA2042513) | human gut metagenome | biome: human gut; feature: human-associated habitat; material: faeces... | reverse complement strand
GTGTACACACCAATGTTCTATTATAAAAAACAAGTCCCGGCCATTATGGTCGAGAGGGTTTTGTGCTTCTATCAATTTCAACACTCAATATCAATACTCAGTCCAGACTTCAGTTCCACGGTGTAGTGGTCATCCCACACTGTGATTTGCCGGAGCCAGCGTTTAACCAGCTTTTCATCAAACTCGGTCAGTTCACTCCCCTGCTGTCCAATGAAGTCCTGCAGTTCCTTGACACGTTCCATCTGGATGGCCTTGGTGGTTTCATCGGAATCCGTCTGCTTCTGAAACTCTCGCAGGTGGAAAATACAAAAAGATTATATACTCAATCAACTACTTCCATATATCGGTGTTTTGATTGATGGTCCTTATGTAGATGAATTGAACGACAATATAAGCATTCGAGGATCATCAAATCAAAACATTTACATTCTAAAGGATTCCCTCTCTGAACGGTATAGAAATGTAGATAAGTGGAAGCGCGAAAGTCAGCTTGTTCTTTCGGATAATCGTTTATATGCGATTGGAATTCCACATTTAACATGATATATATTTTACCACGAGGTTTCTGATGGATAAAGTCTTATCAAATTCTATTTTTACTAGTATAATTCTTCCAATCATCATTGCTTAGATAATAACTGATATAACCGTCACTTTCGAGCGTAATAAAATGGTTTATGAATTACGTCGTACTACATATATGAAAACACTAAAATTGCTCTCTAAAATTGAGGAAAACAGAGAAATAATATTCGACAAGAACTTTTTCCATCAGATGAAAGAATGTTCTTTAGAAATGGAGGTTTATGCTTCAAAAAGCATTGCACAAAAGTTTTTTGAACTTTGGCGAGAAATCTCTGAGAAGCATATTGAATATTATGCCGAATTCGAAGATCCTGTTATTCTAAAAAGGAGTACCGAATTAACTTGTGCAGATAAAAAGCAGTTCGATCGACTTAGAGAAAAAGCCAGTATTTATTATATGCAGACAAATTTTGTCATACCAGAAAAAGTATTTGAACTCTCTTGTCATCTAAAAGATGCAATCCTAGTATCTCTCCGTCGAGGATAAAATTCCAAGTATTGTTTTTGTATGGCTTATAGATTTCCTGTTAGATGAACCGGAAAACAGGGTGGACTAATGAGCAGTAAGTGCATCTACTATATTGAAGGTCCTTAAAAGAAAGCCTGCAAAGTTTGCCTTTATACGTCATTTCCATTATTTCTGCCAAGATAGCCTTATCATGGAAATCATTAAATTTAGTGTCTTATTCCACCATGAAATCAATTTCTTTATCTGACGGAAGTCTTAGACTTATTGTCGTTTTGCGGTCCTTATTAGTTATTACAAAATCACCTAAACACAGCACATTACATCCAACAATAAATTCAGCTCCATCATATCCTTTTTCAATTTCTGTTGCTCTCATGTCAGAAAACCTCAAACAATCCTCCAATAGGAAGTCTACACAGTAGAGCATTCGTTCACTTTTTCCACCAAACGCTGGTGAAACTGAAGTTGCACCTAGTTTCTTTAAGCCAAACTTATCTGCTAGTCGTTTTGTCACTCCACATACAGGGCTTCCTGTATCAATTACACCTTCTACTATCTCTTCATTTTCACCGGTTCCTAACACAACTTTTACCGGATAACGAAACATTAACTTATCATATTTTCTGGTAAAAACATTTTCTCCCGTTTTCACTGACATTATTCTTATCCTCCAATCCAGCTTTATCTTTAATGCTTCCATTACAGAGAAGATATCACAATCGTTCAGTATTATCAAGCACTGTACAATTGATAACCATAGCAACCTTAGTATTTCCAATTTATTTGTGGTATAATCTTTTTATTGAACTTCCTGCACTTCCATGGTACTATTAAATCAAGAACACAAGCGAGGTGACTCCCCATGACCATTGATGATATTCTCGCTGGTGAGTCCAAAAATATCGAATTTAAAGAAAGACTCCCAGAAAAGAGCATCAAGTATATGAAGTCCGTGGTCGCATTTTCCAATGGTGGCGGCGGTAAAATCGTTTTTGGCGTTGTCGATGACACTAAAGAGTTCGTTGGCTTTCCAAAGGAAGATGTTTTTCGAGTGATGGATGCCATTGCAAATGCCATATCCGATAGTTGTGAACCTGCAATTATTCCCGATATCACATTGCAAGATTTCGGCGGAAAGACAGCTATCATCGTCGAAATTTTTGAAGGCCGACAGCGTCCTTACTACATCAAATCCCTTGGCAAGGAAAATGGCGTATTTGTCCGTGTTTCTGGCACTACACGCCTTGCTGATGAAGCCATGATCAAAGAGCTCACCTTTGAAGGTAGCAATCGCCATTTTGACCAAACGCTCTGCACTGGCTGGAAAATTGCCAAATCTGACATCTCTGCTCTTTGCAAAGACATGAAAAAGCAGGCATTAAACAGGCATTAAAGAACGCCCTTACCGATGAGCAAAAGACTGCCATTCGTAATGTTGGTATCCAGCAGCTATGCTCTTGGGGTATCCTTGTCGAACAGGATAAAAAGTACTATCCCACAAATGCCTATGCCATCCTGACAGGCACTGGTCCGCTTCATTTTGCTATTCAATGCGGTGTATTCAAAGGTACTACAAAAGAAATCTTTGTAGATCGTCGTGAATATACTGGTCCTCTCTGGGAACAAATCGAACAGGCCTATCAGTTTGCACTCCGTAATATCCGCATGGGTGCTTCTTTCAATGGTGTCTACCGACAGGATGTTTACGAAATTCCCCCAGATGCTATTCGTGAACATTCAGATTGCTCTCTATGATGACCGCCTCGAAATCACTTCTCCAGGCAAACTTCCAATGGGGCAAACCTTGGAGCGCATGAAAGAAGGATACTCTAAAATTCGTAATGAAGCTCTCGCCTATGCGTTTGCCTATATGAATCTCATCGAACGCTGGGGCAGTGGTATTCCGCGCATCATGGGAAAGGTCAAAGCCTATGGTCTTCGAGAGCCAGAATTCATCGGCGGTGAAGTTGATTTGCGTATCAATATCTATCGTAACCAACTGAATGCCGCCAGTGCTGCTCAGGACATTCCTCAGCATAATGTGAGTGCCGACAAATGAACAAGAGCGGCAAATTTACAATTATGTCCTCGAAAATCCATCCATTACAACTACCCAAGCTGCTACTTTGTTAAACATCGGGCAGCGTCGCGCACGAAACCTTTTAGTCAAGATGGTAGATGACCGCTGGTTGAATAAGGAAGGTGCTTCTCGCAACACTGTTTATGTAATCAACCACGACCCTGTGTAATATTGCCCTGTTCCCCAGAACGACTACCCTCTCTGCTCTCCCCCGCCCTTTTCCTCATGCCTGCATCGCATTGTTCCCCAGAACGAACCCTGAAAATGTACGATTATAACATCAATTTGCAGGTGTCGAGCCACGTGGAAGCGGTTCTCCTTTTGACCAAACTCCATGTCGAGCGTCACATCGAAGTGGGCGTCAGCATGGATGAACTGGATGTGACCGCTGCGGAGAGCAAGGCGACTTACGATCAGATTCGGGATTATGTGTGGGAGCACTATCAACTCAAGGTTTCTAATCTCTATATCGCACAGGTGAAGCAGAAGTATGGCATCATCGAGCGGAAGAATTACCATAAAGCGAAAAATGAAAATGCGAAGCAACCTAAGTGTCCGAAAGAAAAAGAGGATGCGATCGTGGAAGCGTTGCGGCATTTTCAGGTGATTTGATACGCAATCACCCCAGAGAGAATAGCCTCTTGTGCGTTCTCTCTGGGGTGATTTTTGCGTTATGCTACTTCCGGGTAGCGCATATATACATACTCGTAGATTTTCTTCTGGTAGGTCTGGATATCGCTTACATCATAGCTATTGGGAAGTTCTTGCCAAAGGGTATTGCGAATCAGGTTATCTACAATCGCCTTAGTTTCCTGCTTGTCCGTCCAATGGTCGAGTTTGGCAATCTGCTGTTTGATTTTTGTCAACAAGTCCACAGACACCTTCTTGATCGTTTCAATTTCCTGCTTCGTGAGGTTCTCCGAAAACAGCAAATCGTACACTGAAAGTTCCTCATCGCTGGAAAAGCCCTCACGCACATAGCGCTGCTGCTCCGTGTCCAGTGAACTTGCAAGCTCCATCAGATCCATGAAGGTTTTCTCAATGGTTGCCCGGTTCTGCTCCGCATTGTAGGCATCGATAATCTCCTGATAGCGGTCATAATAATCAATGCGCTGCGGGTTTGCAAACAGCATCTTCGACAATTGCTGATTCACCAGTTCATCCAGATCGCGCAGCAAGAGATTCTTCCGCCGGGTGTGAGCAAACTCCCGGCTCAGCAGATCAAAATCAATTTTGCTGATGTCAAACTGCCGGGAAGGTACAGCCTCCTGATCCGGCTTTTCCACATGGATGTACTCGTTGACGATGCCGTTGACCTGCACCATCAGGTCGGTATTGTCCGCGTGTTTCCGCTTCTGCTGCAAGCCCTCGTAGATGGCGAGAATTGCGTTTTTCCGGGCGCGCACGGCATCGTCCACATCATCACGATCTGCGTAGCGGAACAGCCGCGCCAGTTCAGACGCATAGGTCTGGAAGGTTTTCTTGGTTTCCAACGTCTCGCACATCGCGTTGACTGCATCCTGTACAAGGCTCATCTTTTCAAAGTCCTGTGCATCCACCAGTTCCTGCAGTCGGAACCCGTGTTCTGCCAGAAAGCCGTCCGTTTTTCCGATGACCGTGCGGATGCGCTGAATCAGCTCCGTTTTGTCCACCGTTGGGTCAATGCCCGCCGGACTGTTCTTGCTGACCGTATAATCTGCCAGAGCCTTGCGCAGCGCCTTTACGATACCAATATAGTCCACGATCAGGCCGTTGCTCTTGCCCTCCGAAACACGGTTTGCACGAGCAATCGTCTGCATCAGGGTATGGGCTTTCAACGGCTTGTCCAGATACAGACAGGACAGACACTTTACATCAAAGCCCGTCAGCCACATGGCACAGACGAACACCACCCGGAACGGATTCTTGCTGTCCTTGAATTCTTTATCCAGCTCCCGCTTTTCCATTTTGGCACGGTGCGGCAGAATATCCAGCCCCCACTTTTTGAAGGTCTGCACCTCGTTCTGCTCCGGACTGATCACCACTGCCATTTCGGTTTCTTTCATCCATGCCAGTTTACGGGCAAGCTCCTGTGCTTCCTGCTGGGTCGCTGTGCCCTGCCGGGCTTCCAGCTCCCTGATCTTTGCCCGCCAGTATTCCTGCACATAGTTGTACATCCGCACACAGGTGACCTTATTCAGGCAGACGAACATCGCCTTGCCGCTGGTCCAAAGGTCAGAGTAATGCTCCACAAAGTCCTTTGCAATGGAACGCAGCCGTTCATCTGCGGTGAGAATATGGATCTCCTTGGCAAATTCTCGTTCCAGCTTTTCCTCCTGCGAGGGATCAAGGTCGGCAGCTTCAATGGCATCCAAAATCCGCCCGGTGATCTCCGGCTTGTCCAACTGGGCGATCTTATCCGCACGGTTCTCATAGTACAGCGGCACCGTTGCGCCGTCCTCCACCGCCCGCTTGAAATCATACACCGACAGATACCCGCCAAAGGTGCGCTCGGTGATATGGTCATCCGCCAGAAGCGGCGTACCGGTAAAGCCGATGCGGGACGCCGTGGGCAGCAGGTGCATCATGTTGTCTGCAAAAATGCCGTACTGGCTGCGGTGGGCTTCATCCGACAAAATCAGAATGTCGTGATCCGGGTAGATGGGCGGCTCCTTGGGCAGATTGAACTTCTGGATCAGGGTAAACACAAAGCTGGGGTTGCCCTGCAGCTTTTTTACAAGGTCTGTACCGCTGGATGCAATAAACTGCGAAGCCTTGGTTTTGCCCAGCAGACCGCAGTTTTCAAAGGTATCGCTGATCTGCCGGTTCAGCTCGTCACGGTCGGTCAGTACCACAATGGTGGGCGAGCCTGCAAACTTGCGCCGGATCTTCTGCGCCAGAAAGACCATGGAGTAGCTTTTGCCTGACCCCTGCGTGTGCCAGAACACCCCCAGCCTGCCGTCTTTTAACTTGCGGTTCTCGTAAGCACTGACGGCCTCGTTGACGCCGAGATACTGGTGGTTGCGGGCCAGAATCTTGGTGGTGCGCCCACCGGAATGGTCGTAAAGGATGAAGTTTTCCAGCAGATCGAGGAAGGTCTTTTTCTCGCAGATGCCCCGCAGCATGGTTTCCAGCTCCACTCTGCCCGGGTCGCTTTCTTTCAGGCGTTTCCATTCGTGGAAGAACTCGTACTTGCTGCCAAGCGTGCCCACCTTGGCTTCCAATCCATTGGACAGCATAAGGAAAGCATTGTAATAGAACAACTGCGGAATGGTATCGAGATAATTTCGATAATTGTCTATCCACAATCACCGCAAATCACGTTGACTTCCTTTGTTGCCCGGATAATCAAGCCGCACATCGGACAAACATATTTTCGGCTGGACTGTTTGGCTTTTGACAGACCGGGAATTCTCGGTAAGTGCTTTCTGTGAAGTTCAAACTTCTTGTCTTGCAAGCTGTCCACGAAAGCCCTTGCTTCCTCGTCAAGCGTGGTGATTGTCCACCCATATTTCGGGTCTTTGCCAACGTCCAAGCCGTGCTGTTCAGCCGCTTCCTTGAACTTCTTGTTGTGATATGTACCGTTCCGGCTTGTGTCCTGTACGCCGATCTGAAGATTGTACAGATGAACCATTTCGTGAAGCAGGGTTTCCGCAACCTGTTCAAAGGGTCTTGCAAGGTGTTCAGCACAGATATTGATTTCATAGAAACCCTCATTCTGCATCGCGTCCAAGTCCGCTTTGCTCATTTGGGAAATATCCGTGGTCTTACTGTCCGGGTCAAGGTTGCTCCATGCTTTCCACGAAGTACACCACCCATACGCGCCCTTTGTCGTGTCCGGGCTTACCGTGATAACCGGGGTCTGAAGTTCGCCATTGTAAAACTTCTGATTGAAACTTGAAAATAAACTTTCAAGTTTCTCAATGACAGGCTTTAGGCTTGTTGCGCTCATTCTCGCTTCATCCTTTCATGTATCTTGTGAGGATACATTGAGTATAGCACGCACTCTGTATCTTGTCAATAGAATATGAGCGTTTTTTAGATACAAATTCAAAAATAATTGATTAAATTGTAAAAATGTGCTACAATCAAGATACAGTTAGGGGGTGAATAAAAATGACAATGGGCGAATACATAAAGCAACTTAGAACATCTCACGGATTCTCCCAAGAAGAATTAGGAAAGATGGTGGGTGTCAACCGGGCGGCTGTGAATAAGTGGGAGTGCGGCAGAGTGGAAAACATCAAGCGATCCACTATTGAACAACTCGCAAAAATTTTGGGCGTATCTCCCGCCGATCTAATGTGTTGGAGTGATGATTCCAACGCATCCTCCAAGCAGTCTGCTATATATGATGATGTGAAAGAAGTATTTGGCGATCCAGCTTGTGAAATGCTGAAAAAGTTCTCAAGGCTTGATAATTCCGATCAGTGGAAAGCAATCGGCAAGATTGAAGATTTGCTTGAAAACGAAAAATATTCTGTCAAAGAATCGTGCGGATAGAGGGCAATTTGTTCTTTGTCAAGTTCTAGTTACACTTGTTACATATTGTTACGCTTTACTTTTTCTAAAGTGTACATGAAAAATTTATCAAATTATCGAAAATTATTTTAATCTGTTACGCTTGTTACAGTTGTTTTTAAGTTCTTTATAAATTGCTTGCCTGTTGCGTCACTGTGCGGCGATACAACAATATAAAGAATATAATATATAGTAATATAGCTAGTGTAACCGTAACGTGTAACAGGTAAATCAAAAGAAAGGGTGCTTATCATGGGTGCTAAAAATCGCGTTCTTGCGGGTGATTATACGGGAAATCTGGTTGCTCAAGCGTTGGGATCACCTTATATCGGTATTGGAATTGGGAAATCTATTTACATTAACCGTTCAACTGTTGATTCTTATGAACTTATTACGGATGAACACAGAAAATCGGCGGCATCCGGCATAGCTCGCGGATTAGTCGCCGGGGCTTTAGTTGGCCCTGTTGGACTGCTTGCTGGCGGTCTGTCCGCTAAAACTAAGGGAGTTTATCAGGTTGCAATCCAGTTCAAAGATGGTAAGCGTTCCCTTGTTGAAGTTGACGATAAGGTTTATAAAGCCATTGTAAGGGCTTGCTTCTAAAACAAAAAACCCCCTGCCAGTGCGGTAACACCAGCAGGGGAAACGACCAAAAATCAAGGATGAAGTGATTTCGGCGGTCATATTGATTATACCCCCGAACTGTGCAAAATGCAAGAACAGGCGGTGATTTCTGTGAAAAATCCGAATCGGTACGGATCAGTTACTAGGCTTTCCGGGAACAGGCGGAAACCGTGGGTTGTCCGTGAGGGCAAATCTGGACAGCAGAAACCCATAGGCTACACGGCCACGCGGGAAGATGGTCTAATCCTGCTTGCAAAGTTCAACGCTACCCCGTGGGATATTGAAGCGGACAAGATCACACTGGATGAACTTTATAAGCTATGGCTTGACAAGCGGGCTTGCAAATTGGGAGAAGCTAACCGGGCATCCCTCAAATCAGCCTATAACCATTGTGCCAAATTGGGCGGGCTGAAATACAATCAGATCAAGTCTTACCAAATGCAGGATTGTATAGACGGGTGCGGCAAAGGTTACTCAACCCAAGGCGCAATAAAGAACCTGTGGGGGCATCTTGACCGCTTTGCAATGGAACTTGACATCATCCAAAAGCAATGTTCTGATCTGCTCACGTCCGCACCCATCCCCGAAACCACAAAGCAGATTTTCACAGATGATGAAGTACAACGGCTTTGGGATAACCAAAACTTAGAGTGGGCGGATTCTGTGCTGTTCTTTCTGTATACGGGTTTCCGTATCTCTGAAATGATCGGGCTGAAAACGGCAAATATCGACCTCAACGCCGGAACGATGATCGGGGGCGTGAAAACGGCGGCGGGTAAAAACCGCCTTGTCCCCATTCATTCAAAGATTCAAACCATTGTTCAACGCCGTTTTGAACAGTCTAAAAGCGGTTATCTCTTTGAGTATAACGGGAAGAAGCTGAACGAAAGCCAATACCGGGATGTTTGGAATGAACTAATGAACACGCTGAACATGGATCACACCCCGCATGAGTGCCGCCACACGTTCCGTTCTCGCCTTGATTCAGCAGGGGCGAACAAGGTTTGCATAGATCGTCTTATGGGGCATAAATCAAAGGGAACGGGTGAGCGCGTATACACTCATAAGAACATTGAAGAACTGCGCTTGAACATTGAACTAATAACAAATTAGTAACAGAAAAGGCGGGAAACGCCGATAATACGACATTTCCCGCCCATTTTGCTTTTATTGTATCACATTTTTCTGCAATGTTCATCTTTAATCATTGCTATTTTCTTTTTTGACTGGAAAAAGTTGTTTACCAATGTCTGACAATGTGTTAGAACCATATACTTTCTCATTTGGAGACGCTAATCCTGCATCCAACGGATGCAGTTCAAGGGTTTGGGTGTCTCCAACAAGTATTTTGCAACGCAAAAGAAGCAGATGTATATTCAACGATTCCCTGATGAACGATGCCGTGTACAAATTCAAGCGGTACGAAGATGCCAGCCTGAGCTATACCGGCATTGACCGTCATGAGGGCGAAAACCGCGGCGGCTGGGATACGGTGCTTTCGGATGCCGACTACAACAAGATGTTCACCCTGCAGCAGGCATCTATGGAAGCCCCTGCGTCTGCTCCAGACGATCTGCCCACAAAGCCCTATTTCACTCCGGACGAGGACGAGCCGAAACCAACACGGCGCAAAGCACACAGGCTTCCGGCAGCAAAATCCACAAGCCGAGCAACAGCTATACGCCCCGCCCAGCTTCCAGTACCCCCGGCAGCTTTACACCACGCCCGGTGGGTTCGAGTGTTGGCATTGGAGCTGCAAAGCCGAGCTTTGGTCTGAACAGCTAGCCGCTCAGCCAAAACCGCCTGTCAAGGTGGATGTTTCCAAAATCAAGGTTGGTGTCAAGGTCAAGCATAAGGCGTTTGGCGTTGGCACGGTAACAGCCATCCAGCCCGATATGGTCACGGTACGCTTTGGCAGCGTGGAAAAGAAATTTCTGCTGCCTGCCGCAATCGTGCAGCGGTATTTGACACTGATAGAAGAGTAAAATCAGATTACAAATCAACAAAACTCCGGTTTGCGCTGAACGCCCCGGAGTTTTGTTG
>ENA-OPAC01001580-OPAC01001580.1-human-gut-metagenome-genome-assembly--contig:-NODE-1580-length-10305-cov-6.216293_pt1 | contig 10305 bp, 9 predicted proteins | sample MGYA00241052_ERZ501420 | MGnify/ENA primary metagenome ERZ501420 (study PRJEB25962, sample SAMEA2042513) | human gut metagenome | biome: human gut; feature: human-associated habitat; material: faeces... | reverse complement strand
GTTCCTGCTTTTTTAGATAAAACAGATGCAGATGTAAAGTGGTAAATATTTGTCTTATTTTGAACAGCGTGGTAATATAAACGTATGTGTATGAGAGGGGTGTAATATCTATGATACTAGTAGATAAAGACATAATTGAAAGGAGTAAGGAAATATTCATTAATGGATACGATGAAGAAAATGTAAAACCTATTTCTTATGATATTCATATTGCTGAAATCATTACTGAACATGGTAATGTGGCTGAATATGATTTAAAACCTCAACAAGCTATTATGGTTAAATGCATTGAAGAAATAAGTGTTCCTACAGATTTATTAATAAGAGTAGAAAATAAGAACTCACTAATTAGAAAAGGCATTACAGTTGTATCACCAGTATATAATCCAGGACACAAAACGCCCATCTATATTAGGGTGGAGAATATTTCTCCTGATATATTTAAGATATCTAAGAATCTTTCTATTGCTCAATTGATATTTGAACAACTATCTTCAAAACCAAACCATTCTTATGATCAGCAGGTAAACGCATCATTCAACAACGAATGGAAATACAGAGGATTATCTAATTATAAGGATTACTATGAAGAAAGAACAAGTAAGGTGAATCAAGCAAAGAAAGAACTTGATGAAAAGGAATCATCTATTTATACAAATATTTTAACAATGATGGGAATATTTGTTTCAATCTTCTCATTAATAACTGTTAATTTTAATAATTTGAACTCGAAAAATTTAACTAGTGATTTTATTTTCAAGATGAATTTGTCATTGGGAATTATAATTACATTGTTTATGGCACTAATAATGATATTTTTAAGAAAAAGAGAAAATGATAAATTCATGAAATGGCTAGTAATCGGATTGATCGTTGTACTCATTGCTTCATTAGTGGCTTTATCTATAGGCTTAGTTTAATTATTTTTTAATGAAATTGTTTTTGTTTAAATACTTACTCATTTCCTGATTGTCCACACAATCAGGTTTTTCTTATGTTCTAATATTTATTACTTCCTCTATCTAATGCATATAGTAATCTTAGACTCTCTATTTACTACATATAGTAATCTTAGTACTAAAATCACTATATATAGTCTTTTCAGTCTCCATTCTCTATATAAGAGTACTACTATTTCTATCTATCACCTATATCTCAATTTTACTAGACATAATCAACTAAATATGGCATAATACATCTCTGTACGAAAGGAAATGTAGACTATGATATCAACACATAATGTATCACTCAGATACGGAGATCGCGCTTTATTTGAAGATGTATCAGTAAAATTTACTGAAGGAAATTGTTATGGGATTATTGGTGCAAATGGTGCTGGTAAATCCACATTCTTAAAAATATTATCAGGTGAAATAGAACCAAACAAAGGTGAAGTTATTATTGAACCTAATAAGAGATTATCTGTTTTAAAACAGGACCACTTTGCTTATGATGACAACAAAGTAGTAGAAACAGTCATCATGGGTAATAAGAGATTATTTGAAATCATGCAGGAAAAAGAAAAGCTATATGCTAAAGCTGATTTTAATGATGAAGATGGTATAAGACTAGGAGAACTTGAAGGTGAGTTCGCAGACATGGATGGCTGGAATGCTGAAAGTGATGCTGAAATCATGTTAAATGGTTTAGGTATTACAACAGAATACCATGACATGTATATGAGAGACTTAGATGGTAACCAGAAAGTCAAAGTATTATTAGCCCAGGCTTTATTTGGAAACCCTGATATTCTTTTACTAGACGAACCTACCAACCATCTAGACCTAAAGAGTATCAGATGGTTAGAGAACTTCCTATTAAACTTTAAGAACACAGTCATTGTTGTATCACATGACCGTTACTTCTTAAATAAAGTATGTACACATATTGCTGATATTGATTACAGCCGTATTCAGCTATATGTAGGTAACTATGACTTCTGGTATGAATATTCTCAGATGCAGATCCAGCAGATGAAAGACCAGAATAAGAAAGCAGAAGCTAAAAAGAAAGAATTAGAAGAATTCATTGCACGTTTTAGTGCCAATGCTTCTAAAGCAAAACAGGCTACTTCTCGTAAGAAACTATTAGATAACTTAGAAATGGCAGATATGAAACCATCACTAAGAAGATATCCATTCATTGGTTTTAAACCAGGTAGAGAAGTAGGAAACATTGTATTAAATGTAGAAAACCTTACTAAGGTAGTAGATGGAGAAACTCTTATTAATAATGTTTCTTTCTCTATTCTTCCAAATGAAAAGGTTGCTTTTGTAGGAGACGATAAAGCAACAGAAGCATTCTTTAAGATCATCATGGGAGAAGACAAAGACTTTGAAGGTTCTTATAAATGGGGTATTACGACTACTCAGTCATACTTCCCTAAAGATAATTCAGCATTCTTTAATGATTGTGAATTATCTTTATTAGACTGGTTAAGACAGTTTACTGATGGTAGTATGTATGAACAGGAATTAAGAGGATGGTTAGGTAGAATGTTATTCTCTGGTGATGAAGCATTAAAGAAAGCCAATGTTTTATCAGGAGGAGAAAAGGTAAGATGTATGCTTGCGAAAATGATGATGCATGATGCAAACGTATTAATCTTTGATGAACCTACAAACCACCTTGATCTAGAATCTATCCAGGCATTAAACCAAGGTTTAATGCGTTTCCCAGAAAACATTCTATTTACTTGTCACGACCACCAGTTTGTTCAGACAATTGCAAATAGAATTATCGAATTCACTGCAGAAGGTACAATTGACCGTCTATCAACATTTGATGAATATCTAGAATACAAGGACACACTTGAAGCATAAGAGCGGATTAAACCGCTCTTTTTTCTTCTTGAGGCTAGGTTCTTATACGATGAGTATGTTCATACCTGTATCATCCTATAAGGCTTAGAATGGCTAAAAATCATTTTCTAAATCTGAAACTCACTTATAAACAAATTCTAAAAGTATTATCATGATACATATAGAAAACAGGAGGATAACTTAATGGGTAAACTATTATTAACTGGTGTTGATGGAAACTTAGGTCAATTAGCTGCTGACGTATTACTTACATTAGAACCAGTAGAAAACTTAATCTTTTGTGGTTACAATGAAGAATCACTAAAGAAATATGCTGAAAAGGGTGTAGAAACACACGTAACTAACTTTAATAATCCTGATGGATTAGTTGAAGCATTTAAAGGGGCTGATGCTCTCGCATTAATCTCTATGCCATTTGTTGGTGTTAAAAGACAAAATGCACATAAGAATGCTGTAGATGCAGCTAAAGCAGCAGGTGTTAAACAGATTATCTATACTTCTTTAGTTAATGCTGATGATGAAACAAACCCATCAGTAGAAAAGAAAGACCATATCTATACTGAAAAATATATCCAGGAAGTAGGTCTAGACTATCAGTTCATGAGAAACTCTCAATATGCTGAAGCAATGGTTACTAACTACTTTACTTATGCTCATATGAATGCACCACTTACTAATTCACAAGGTGATGGTCTAATGGCTTATATTTCTCGTAAAGACTGTGCTAAAGCATTAGCTTATGCATTACATAGATCAAATGAATTCCATCATAAAGTATGGAATATTAACGGATTAGAACTAATGACTATTTCAACATTCTGTGCTATTGGTGATGTAAGTACAGGAAACCATGTACCATTTGTAAACGTCACTGATGAAGAAAACTATCAGATCTGGGATGCAATGGGTGTCCCTAGAACAACTGATGGCGTATTCCTAAAGGATTCAGAAGCACCATTCTCTTCAGATGGTATGGTTACATTTGCACAGGCTATTAGAGAAGGTAAAATGGATATTCATACAAAAGACTTTACTGAACTAACAGGAGACACACCTATCTCTGTAAAATATATGTTTGATCATAATGAAGAATTCCAGATTGGTGAAAGACATTCTCAAGACAAATAAACTATGCACTAGAGCGGATTAAAACCGCTCTTTTTTTCTTCTTGAGGCTAGGTTCTTATACGATGAGTATGTTAATACCTGTATCATCCTATAAGGCTTGGGTGGAGCAATTTAGCAGTTTAGTAATATTTGAATTGTTTGTTCTGATGCACTTAATCAAATAAAAAATCCTGACTGCAATAAATTGTACAGTCAGGAAAGTTATAAAGGTAATCAGTTAATATTTAAAATTAATACAAAGAATATCTTCTTTATTGAATGATACCATTAGCTTAAATTGAAATACTTCTTTTTTGTATTGTTTCATAATTATTTCTATTGCCTCATCTTTTGGATATAGTGCACCATTCACATCATAAAAGCCATTGTACGCTCTAAATTCTCTTAGATATTCAATACATTCATCATCTGTCAAATCAAGATCTTCTTTGCTGATGATTTGTGCATTAAACTTAAAGTCATCTTTATTAAATAAGATTGGAATTCTTATTTCAGAAGTATCAATATAGTTCGTATTATCTTCTATATCCTTTATAGGAGATGAAAAATCTTTGCATTGATCATAAGTTAAATACCCATTAAAATTAAAGTTTCGTGCATTGTAGTTATTTCTAAGATTTGATAATTCTGTTAAGTCTAGATCACCGTTTGTTTCTACAGTTATTTTTGTAGCATATGAGTTAATAGCATAATGAACTGCATTTATAATAGTAGCTTTAAATTTCTTGGCTGTAAAATCATTAGTTATCCATTTATTCTCTTCAATGTTTGAGAACTTGAAGTTGTTCATTTTTGTGCCTTCAGTCAGTTCAGTGTTCCAACCAAACACTTTTTCTTCTTCCATTAGATCACATAATTTATTAGTAATCTCTTCAATATTACATTCTTGTGGTATTTCTTGAATTTGATTGATTTTTTTCTTTTCTTCATTTATTGATTCAAACAATTCCTTTTCAGCATCATTAATCGAATAATTACAATTAAGTAACTGAGCAAACTGATTGCACTGATTACGGAACTCTTCTTTTATTTTCTTAGTTGATAAATCGAATTTATCCCAAATTATGTTTACAACTTCATCTCTCACTTTGTCCCATTCATTAAATAGTGCAAGAAATGATACTGGTAGCAATCTTGTATAATAGATCAAATACAGCATTAATAAGAATTCTTTATTAAAACTATCTGTCCATACTGTATTCTTAATACATAAATAATCAGGAATAAAAAATTCAAATGATTGTTCAATATTATCATTTTTTTCTATTCTCTTGGCTACAGCAGGTACAATGGCTTTAATATGATCTGCAACTAAATCTGAAAACTTAAATTTCTTGTTTGTTTTATCAGAAATGGTTAATAGGAATAAGTCTTTCAAACTATTTCTATAATCTTCATTTAACAGTTCTTTCTCGCAATATATATAAGAGTAAAAACTTTGCAGCATATAGGATATAGTTAGGGGGAATATGTTGCTGTTATAATATCGATTATTTACATAAACATTTTTTAAAATCAATTTATAGATGTATTCTCTTTCTTTGTGATTTTCGTTTTTCAAAACATATTCTTTAAACACATCCAACAATGTTTTGCTATCTACAGGCACAATGCAATCGTTAGACTTTCCCCAATAAAAATGACTTAATTCATTGAGATAATTAACAATCAATTGATTTCTCACTTTTTCTGTACTTAATCGATTATTAATTATACTTACAAAGTATTTATACAATATGTATTCAATTTCATTATCGGTTATTTTATTATCGCTATATTCGCTGATGTAACAGATCTTAATGATTTGGTTAAAATAGTTATTCTTCAAAAAGGTTTCATCATCCCAGAACATCATATTTTCTATAGGAATTATATATAGGTCTTCTTTTCCAGCTTTTTCTAAACGAGTGTGGTTTGATAACAAAATAATATCTTTTACCATCTGGTTATAACCAAAGTTATCCGCTAGGGGAATAACAATTTCTCTTAATCGATTAAGAAGTACTTGATATATTTTCTCATTTTCAGTCAAGGTTTTATATTTTTTATTGAGTATGACTATTAACTCAGTGACTTCATCTGCTTTTTCTTGATTCTGGGCTTCAGTAAAATACTTCAATGAATTAAATAATCGAATTATTTCACGTTCATACTCTTCTTGTGATTCTTCTCCATTTTGAACTTTATCATTTTTAATATGAGATTCTACAAGTTCATAACAGTATGTTTCATTTATGATTATTTTAAATATAATTGTTGTCATAAGAAATTCTAGATAGATCTCTGCTAATATCAATGCAGTTATAGTGTTGACCACAGATATTTCGTATTCAAAAAGGAATGCGATAGTAGCAAGTGCCATAGATCCAAATGATAAATATAAGTATTTTTTGAAGTTAAGTACCGATTCCTCAAATAGAATAATCTCCTTTAACTTATAACCATAATAAGTCTTCTCTAATTTGTCAGAGATTAAAGCTATTAAAGAGATACATAAAACAGCAACAGTAACAATAGCGCTATAGATAGAGGAAATATATGATTCAGTAACTGTTATAAATGTATTTTCTGTAAGGTTGACGTATATATCTAGTAGAAGTCCTGCAGTAACAGTAACAATAATATAAATCAGTTTATCAGACGTATATTTTTTTAATTTCTTCTTTATGTTTTCTTCTTTGTGTTCCATAAAATGCACCACCTGTTTGATAAGTATTGATTTAATTATAACAGATAATGATTGTTTTTATTAATATCATTATCTCGCTTGGTCGATTGTTGTTATACTTTCCTAGTAGGAGATATCTTTGATTATCAAATTCTTGATAAGAATACAATACATTTCTTAGAACGTATTACTACTAAGTATCCTACATACTATGTCACAGGTAATCATGAATATTGCAGTGGCAGGGTAGAAGAAATGAAGAACAGACAAATGTCTTTCCGTGTAGAGGCATTAGAGGGATAACAAAATAAATAAGTCTACATAACCACACTATAGAGGTGAGGGAATTCTTGCTCACGGCGTGTTAAAGTTAACAAAGAAGAATAGAAACAATCTCGTGCATATATTCTCACAATATTTGTATATGTTTACATATAGAAAATGAATTCAAGATAGGATAAAATATACTATAGTCAGGGTGATGAAATACAATGTCGTGAATTATGTGAGTGTGCGTTGAATTATTATGATGACATATAGTGACAACTATATCAAAAGAAGGGGGACAGAGGAATGAAGATATGTTTATTTGGAGTTTCTAACGTTGGAAAAACTACTGTGGGGAAATTACTTGCTGAACGATTAGATATTAAGTTTGTCGATTTAGATGAAGAAGTGAAAAACCGCTTGAAAATGTCTCTTGAGGAATTTGTTAACACTGAGAATTTACGGTGGAGAGATCAGAAACGAGGAAGTATTATCAAGAAGATTATTAAAATGGAAGAAGACGTTGTCTTTGCAATTTCACCCATTTCTTATACTGAAAGCTTTAAAACAAGCATTATTTCGGACGATAATTTGCTGATTGAGCTGTACGATACTCCAGAGAATATTTTTTCGAGGCTTATATTTAGTGATGAAAATGACGAGATCTATTCTGATGATAATTACAAAAATGCGAATAAAGATTATTATATGAAAGAGATTCAAGCAGATCTAGATTGGTACGGAATGGTTAATGCTAAGATTGGGATACACAATCGTGTATTTGTTAATAACAATTCGCCGGAAGAAGTTGTGGATAGAATAATCAAGGAGTATAATTTGAAAAATGACGATTGTGGAAAGTAAAGGAGTTAGGTATTTTTTTCAATCATACAGAAAAAGCCTTAGAATATCTAAAACCAGTTAGGAGGCTCTCTTATGCCAGAGAAAATATATAGTTTTAATGGAAAAGATATTACTATGAATGTATGTATACAAATCAGAGATGTAGTGAAATTATTACAGGAACATTATCAAATCAGTTTTGAAGAAGCTGTATTACGTTTTTATAAATCAGAAACATATAAGACGTTGCAGGAAACAGAAAACGGTCTATGGGCAGAGTCAGCGGAATATATAGCAGATAGATATTACGAAGAAACGGCAGGCTAGTATTCCGACATCAATAGAGTGATTGAAGAAAGCGGACAAGTAAGTTTAAAAGAAAAGGCAAGAATGCATTTGATATCTTAGGTAATTCAAAATAACTAGGGGTTTCCTATATTTTATTTATCACGTAGTATGGGTGTAAATGGGAGCTTATTGTTTCAAGCTTATTAAGAGGCTCAAGTTATAAAAATGCAAAGGTATGCATAAAAATATCGAGTAGCATATTACAAGTTAGTTTATAGAGCATAAAAGGAATCCTAAACACTAAGGATTCCTTTTAAAGTAGACTTGCCTCTTTTTCAAACTCCTCATAACTACTTACAAAACGATAAGGTTCATACTCTCCATATGCAGTAGGTCTACTGATAGTAATAATCTCTATGTCATACCCAAGTTTTTCTTGTATTCTATCTACAAATTTTGCCATTTCTTCTCCAGGCTCTGTCTGTAATGCGATACATCCAGGTTTATGCATCCTTTTTGCGATAAGATAACACATATGTTTATACCTCCTGCTTTGATTCTACTAGCTTCACACTATAAGTGCAATATAGTTTATCTTCTCTTGATAATCACTCATTCCAATAATAGAATACTCCTAAAGGAGGCTACTATGGACATCAATAATGTATATGTAAGAGATGCTATTTTGTATTATACAATCCAACAATATTTCAATTGTAACGATAAGAAAACAAGTCAATTCATAGTACAACTAGACCACTTCAATTATAGAAGTGGTCTCATACATAATATCCCTTACTTATCCTTACAATTACACGTATCAGAGAAGGATTTCTATCATACCTATCTAAGAGTCAAGGACAGTTTCAAAACACTCCCAGAAGACGTTATATTAGTTAAAAAAGGTGATGAGATATACTCTAAACTATTAGCTGTGATTCCAACAGCACCACCATATTTATTCCTTAAAGGCAATGTACGTTTATTAAATGAAAAGTCTGTTAGTGTAGTAGGGAGTAGAGATGCTTCTAGGGAAGCAATGGAAAAAACAGAAATACTTGTAAAAGCATTAGTCAAAAGAAATATAGTTGTCAATGCAGGATTTGCGAAAGGTATAGATACAATAACCCACCATACAGCATTAAAAAACAATGGAAGAACTATAGCTGTCATAGGAACACCTATTAATCAGTACTATCCTAAAGAAAACAAAAACCTTCAACTCACAATTGAAAAACATGGACTTGTTGTCTCACAATTCCCACCTTGTAATAAAGTATATAAATGGAATTTCCCTACAAGAAATGCGACTATGAGTGGTATTTCTATTGCGACTATTATCATGGAAGCAGGAGAGAAGAGTGGGGCATTAAGACAAGCAGATCACTGTATAAAGCAAGGTAGAGACATCTTGATACCTTACTCATTACTACAATCTTCTCTCTTATGGCCTAAAAAGTATATACAAAAGGGAGCACATACCTTTAAGAATATAAAAGAAGTATTAGAACTATTAAGTAAAGAAATAGATTAAAAGGAGAGCATATATGTGTATTGAAATAGAAAACTATAAACAACATAATTTATTCAATTACTTTGATTACAACCAACTAGATACTGATGCTGAAGATTTACTCAATACTCTATTGAATAATCCAGAATACAACTTAAAACTCAATAAAAGAAGAGTACCTGTTATGGGAATTGCGAAAGTTTTAGGCTTTACAATCTATACTACAAAATTCAATGATTACCGTATCAAAGCAACAATAGGCATATCAAATCAACTCATTGATAAATACAAAAGTAATAAGATCATTATTTTAAGTAGTGAATATACTGATGAAGAAATTCTTTTCTCTTTATGCTATGAGTTGGCTCACTACATCTATGATAGTAATCCAAGTAATGAGTATTCTCATACATATAGAATCAATGATATAGAACTAAGAGCTATTCGTTTTGCGGATGCTTTATTAATGCCACTAACATCTTTCAAAGAAGCATATACTGAGTTATCTCACAATATTAATGATCTAGAACTTCTTATTCGTGCATTATCTGATACATTTAATGCGCCCCAAGTTGCAGTACAAAGACGTTTAAAACAAGTGATAAATACAAAGCTTTAAAGGAGTGTCAGATTTTTTATGAGTTTAAGCTTGAATAAGTCAGAGAAATCTGGCTTATTTTTTATTGCAAGAATGTTCATGCTTCTATAAGTTGGAAGAGATAAAAACTGTTATGAAATGACGATTGTCAAGTGAAAATAACACATTTCTTTGATTT
>ENA-OPAC01001576-OPAC01001576.1-human-gut-metagenome-genome-assembly--contig:-NODE-1576-length-10342-cov-1.751920_pt1 | contig 10342 bp, 10 predicted proteins | sample MGYA00241052_ERZ501420 | MGnify/ENA primary metagenome ERZ501420 (study PRJEB25962, sample SAMEA2042513) | human gut metagenome | biome: human gut; feature: human-associated habitat; material: faeces... | reverse complement strand
CAAGCGACTCACTTATATTATCACTTCTTTTTGCATATGTCAACAACTTTTTTCAATTTTTTTTATTTTTTTGATTTGCTTTTTCAATAGACGAAAAGTGCAAGTTTGCGGGTTTCTTTGGTTCGTCTGTTTATCCTCATCCCAAATACTTTCTCATCTTCTGGTTAAGTTTCTTATAAATTGGTTTCATCCACGCTTCTGTGGATGAACGTACCGCTTCATCTGGAGAAAGCCAGCCCACCTTGCTGTTTTCCTCCGGGCAGATTTTTAATTTTTCTTCTTTTGTGTTATGGAGAAGAAAGGTGTAGTTTAGATGCAGGTGTGCGCTGACATATTTCTGTTTTTTATAATGTGGCTGGACTCCTAGAATTTCGATGGAAATTGGAGAGTCTGACAATGGTTTTAAGGAAACAAGGCCGCTCTCTTCTTTTACTTCTTTCATTGCAACAGATAAAAGGTCACCTTCTCCATCTGCATGACCTCCGCTCCAGGACCATGACTGATAAATATTATGGTAGAGCATCAGAACTTTATTCTTAGATGGGTTTAATACCCATGCAGATGCTGTAAAATGCATTTTTACATTATCACGCAGTAAAAGATTCTCTTCTTCCTCTAAAAACTGCCTTATGCGCTGACAGTCCACTTGTTCCTGCTCATTAAAAGATGTAAATGTGTTAAGCCACTCTTTTATCTTTTTTAAAGAATTCATTTGCTACCTCACTTTTTACTTCATATACTTTCACAATTTCTATTTTATAGCTCATTAAAAAATATGTTTAAAAAATATTTTCTAATGAGATAAAGCGCGTTTGGAATATACCCGAAAAGTGCACCAGTCTGTTCATTTTAATTTATCAACAGACCGCTGCACTACTGTCTATATGTATGAATCGGAATAGTTATGTACTATTTTCTTCTTTCCCTGATATTATTTAAATGTTTCATCACATCATTTATACCAGTTCCAAAGTAAGTATGCAAGGTTTTATATTCTTCATAGAGTTCATTATAGATTTCAACGTTATCCTGATTTGGCTCCCAGACTTTATCTTTTACTTTTCCAAGCTTCTTTGCTGCTTCATTAGCATTTTTAAAACCTGTAATACGCTCCGGAGCCGCTGCTGCACCTAAAATTGCCGCACCAAGGGCACTTGATTGTGTAGAATCAACAACTTTAATTTTTCGATTACATACATCAGAATATACTTGTACAAGCATTTCATTTTTGATTGGAATACCACCACTTAATGTAATGTCTTTTACTTCTAAGCCGGCTTCCTCAAATCCTTCAATAATCATACGGGTTCCGTATGCCGTTGCCTCAATAAGAGAAAGATAGATTTCTTCTGGTTTTGTTAAAAGGTTCATTCCCATAATAAGACCATTTAAGTTAAAGTCCATTAACGGAGTACGCACACCATTAAACCAATCTAATGCCAATAATCCACTTGCACCTGCTTTGTATGTGGACAATTTTTCAGAAAGAAGCTGATGGATGGAGATACCACGAACACGGGCTTCCTGTTCATAACTTTCCGGTACACAGTTTTCAACAAACCATGCAAAATGGTCACCAACACAGGACTGGCCTGCTTCATAGCCAAAATATCCTGGCATAATTCCGTCTTTTACAGTTCCTGATGAACCTTTGATTGCGACTTCTTTTTCACCGAGCATCATATGTACAGAAGATGTTCCTACAATAATCATCATTTTACCCGGCTCTCCGATTCCACAGCCTGGTAAGGATGCATGTGCATCAATAATGCAGGTTGCTACTGGGATTCCTTCCATGAGCCCCATTTCTCTTGCCATTGAAGCTGTTAAATGTCCCGCTTTTTCTCCTACTCCTTTAATTGGAGCATCTAATTTATCAGCAACGATATTTTCCATTCCTGGGTCTACCGCTTTAAAGAAATCTTTTGATGGATATCCTTTTTCATGATGATAATATGCCTTATATCCTGCGCAGCAGGCACTTCTTGTTTCTTCTCCTGTCATCTGCCAGATAATCCAGTCTCCTGCCTCCATAAAACGATCAGCCGCATCATAAACTTCTGGCGCATGACGCAGTGTTTCATAAATCTTTGGATACATCCACTCACTGGAAATTTTGCCACCATATGTCGGAAGCCATTCTTCTCCACGTGCTACAGCAACATCATTCATCAATTTTGCTTCTTCTTCCGCACCATGATGTTTCCACAATTTCACATAAGCATGTGGTTCCTCTTTAAATTCTGGAAGATGACATAGCGGTGTTTTGTCTGCTTTCACCGGAATTACCGTAGAAGAAGTAAAATCCACTCCAATACCTACAACTTCCCCCGGAAGAATTTTATTTCTTGAAACAACATCTCTTACTGTAACAAGTAATCCTTCCAAATAATCTTGTGGATCCTGTAACGCCCATCCTACCGGAAGCTTTTTTCCTGACGGAATATGTTCTTCCATAACCCCATGTGGATATTCATAAATACTTGCAGCCACTTCTTCGCCTGTTTCAATATTTACAAGAAGTGCGCGCACTGATAACGTACCATAATCAATCCCAATCGCATATTTACTCATAAGTATTCTCCTTCTCTTTCCCAACTGATACTATTCTGCTAAAGAAAAATCATTCCATGTAAAGTCTTTCCACGGAATATTTACTTCTGCTCCCTGATTGATGATTGCATCTACATGCATCAATAATGGGAAGTCCTCTAAAGAAACAATTCCTCTTTCTGCAAGCTTTCTTACGGCTCTTGCTGTTCTTGTGGAAATAACGATAGACTCTAATGTTACCCCCTGTAATTCTGCCATCGCTTCCTCAAAAGAAAGTCCACGTCCTAATAAAGTACCAATCTTACGAGTTCTTCCACCAAAAATTGTTACATATAAATCGCCTGCCCCGTGAATGATATTTTCTGGCTTACCACCGATTAACTCAAGCAGTTTTGTCATTTCTTTTACGCTCTGTCCAAATAATGCTGCCTGAGAATTGTAATGCTGGCTTCCAATCTTTCCATCTCTCTTTTCTGCAAGACCTACCGCAAGACTTACACCTAATGCATATGCATTTTTCATAGCAACGGCACACTCAACACCAACAACGTCTGTAGAAAGGGAAATATGATAGTAATCTGTCTCTAAAAGAGATTTGATATATTTTAATGTCTCGATATCTTTTCCACAGAAAGCAACATGGCTGTCATCATGGTCTGCTAATTCATAACTTGTACATGGACCACCGATTGCATTTAAATTAAGATGTTTGCCCTCTGGCTGTCTCTGTGCAAAAATGTGCGGATAAGGAACTAAGGTACCATCTTCTAAGTCAACCATTCCTTTTGTTACTGTAAGAACTGGAACGTCTTCTGGTAATACTGGAAGAATCTCATCACAGAACCAGTCAAGACCAAAGCTGCTCACACCGCCAAGAACTAAATCTGCTCCCTTTAATGCTTCTTCAAGTTCTTCAATCTGATAATATTTGATACCGTCATGAAGCGTTCTCTTTAATGTGATGTGGAAATTATCTTTCTTTAATCCATCGATAATGTCTCTGTCAAGAGGAGAACCAACTAATCTTACCTCATGACCATTTTCAAAAGCTGGAAAAGTAATTGCTGAATTCATCTGACCTGCACAAACAAAAGTAATAACACTCATTTTAAATCCTCCTGTAAAAAATCTTAAATAACATCTTTGTTTTGTTTTTTGTTTCGTTATCTGATGACTACATGTAACCACATTTTTTTCCTAAAGTCAAACGACAGAATTCGCTTATTTACTAGGTATTCGCGTGCTTTTTATTAATCATTTCATTTGATTAATCCCCTGTTTTTTCGCTCCATTTTTCTTCCTGCTAAAAAAGGAAATGCAAACATAAGGAAATGCCTTGTAAAACGAATTAATCAATACTATAATATTATTAATCAAAAATGTACTAAGATTAATACGCAGCTATTAATTAAAATAAATCAAAAAAGGGGTATTTTTTATGGGAAAAAGGAATCGAGTCACTACCAGAGACATCGCCGAGGAACTTGGAATCTCCCAGTCCACTGTCTCTATGATCCTCAGTAATAAGGCGAATGTGTCCTTTACCGAAGAGACCGTACAAAAAGTAAAGACAAAGGCAAAAGAGCTTGGATACAAAAAACCTGTACCAAAAGAACTGGTACAGGAAAAATCTCTTGCAAATACAATTGTCGTGCTATGCCCAATGGTAACAAATGGCTATTACTCGATGATGATGCAGTCTATCACTGACCATGCGAAAGAATATGATTATACTGTCATGACTATTTCAACCGGAAGAGATGCCGCCACAGAGGAACTCTACCTTGATTTATTTGCCCGTGTGCAGCTTGCCGGCATAATCTGTCTCTATCCACTGTCAAAAATCCAGAAAATCAATGCCCTCTCAAAGCGTTTTCCGGTTATCTCTGTTGGGGATAAGCCTCTTTCCTGTCAGTTTGACTCTGTGGAACTTGACAGCCGCAAACAGGGACATATTATGGCAAATTATCTGCTTTCGCTTGGGCACACGGATATTACTTACATCTCTACGCCGATTCGAGGAAAGGAAATTGGACGAATTCACCGGCTTGATGGTGTTAAATCCAGTTTCCGGGAACATGGTATTCCTTTAGAACATCTTACTGTTCTTTATCAAAGCCAACCTGCCTTTGACCGCTATCCACTGGAAAATGCGGAATACCAGAATGGTTATGATCTGGCCACACACGCTTTAGAAGAACACACTTCTTCCACTGCGTTTATCGGCAACAATGACATGGCTGCCTTTGGAATCATGGCAGCAATTTCTGACCACGGTTATCGGATTCCTGCAGATTTTTCCGTCTGTGGCTTTGATAACATCACCTTATCTGCCATGCCACAGATTGCACTGACTACGATTGACCACGCTTCGGTGCGAAAGGGCGAAGAGGCGGTGGATATGATTCACCGAAAGAATACGCAGAAGAAAGATGAGACTTCCCACGCTTATATTATGCGGCTGGAGTATGAACCACAGTTGATTGTGCGCAAATCTACGGGGAGAAAATTCTAGTTGCCGTAGGCAAATCAGTATTCATTCAACGGTACATCTTCATCAAAGGGTTCAATTTCCTTAATCTCAACATAATACCCATACTGTGCATTTACCGGAATATAGACTCTCTCGCCCTTTTTATGTCCGAGGAGTGCCTTTCCTAACGGAGATTCAATACTCACACGGTTTTGCATCGTATCTACAAGTACAGTAGTTACGAAGGAGAATTTATCGGTTTCGTCGTCTTCTTCGAAGTAGAGAGTTACCGTTTTGTTTAAGCCTACCTGGTCGGCATTGGAGTGGTCTTCTACGATTTCACAGGTTCGGATCATTCTTTCAAGGTAACGGATTCGGCTTTCGTTTCTGTTTTTTTCTTTTTTGGCAGCGTGGTATTCGAAGTTTTCGCTTAAATCGCCATGTGCTCTGGCTTCTTTTACATGTTCGAGCAGTTCCGGTCTTACTTCGACTTTGCGGTGTTCGATTTCTGCTTTCATTTTATCTACATCTTGCTGGGTGAGTTTATGTTTCATGATAATTTCCCTTTCTGATATATTTTTGTATTATATTTTTTGCATTACAATTCAATATATCTATTCCGTTACTTAGATATATTGATTCTGTTACGAAGAAATACTCTTTAAAGATTGGACATTATTTTTATAATTATATCCTATTGCCAGTATCCTTACCTTTTATAGTCTGTATGGTTTTTTCTTTTTCTGCTTTATCTACCTGATAAAAATATATTAATACGATTTCAATTCCTTCCACAGCCGATTATAATACTGATCTGTCTTTTCACCAAGATATTTATATACTTCGCATTTATCCAATGTAGCTTCTTCCGGGAAGATAGTGTAATCTTCTTTGGTGTCATCATCTAAGGTGTCATATACAGCTTTATTTGGTGTTCCATAGTAAATGTAATCAAAGTTTTTCTGGGCGATGTCCTGACGGTTCATGTAGTCGATAAATTTTTCGGCAGCTTCTTTGTGTTCGGCTGTTTTGGGGATTAAAAAGCAGTCAAACCAGACGTTAGAGCCTTCTTTTGGGACAACGTAGTCGAGGTCTTCGTTTTCTTCCATGGCAACGGTAGCATCGCCGGAATAAATGACGGCCATGGAGGCATCGCCAGAAACCATGGCATCTCTTGCCTCATCAACAAGATAAGCTTCTACGATTGGTTTTTGTTTTAATAAAAGGCTCTGTGCCTGTTTTAATTCCTTTTGACTGGTTGTGTTTAAGGAAATGCCATTCCATTTGAGTGGAACCATAAAAGCATCTCGCATACTGTTTTGCATAACAATCTGGTCATCGTATTTTTTGTCCCATAAAATGCTCCAGCTATCGACTTTTTCTTTTATGACTTTTGTGTTATAGAGGATTCCTACGGTCCCCCAAAGGTAAGGGACTGCGTATTCATTGGTCGGGTCAAATGCCTTACAGAAATCTAAATACTTTTCATCAATATTTTTATAGTATTCCATAGAGGAAGTATCAATTTTCTGTGCTTCGCCCTCCTGCATCATTTTCTCTACCATGTAGTCGGATGTACAAATAACATCGTAGTTAATGACACCGGATTTATATTTTGTATACATATCTTCCGGGGTGACATATTCTTCGTATTTTACTTTGATGCCAGTTTCTTTCTCGAAAGTTTTTAGTACACTTACATCAATATAATCTCCATAATTAAATACGGTAACCGTATTTTTGTCATCGCTCTTTTTTCCAGAAGAAAAGCAGCCGGTAAAGGCAATGGTTGAGATAATTAACAATACTACGAGGACGAAAATACCTGCCATCAGCTTTCCTTTTCCCTGCAGATAATATTTTTCCAGTAAATTCATCGATCTTCCTCCCTGTCTGCTTTTTTCTGTTTTGTTGCGGACATATGGTTAATGAGTCCGAGTAAAATAAGAATTGTCAAGAATAAAAGGGTTGAAAGTGCATACATCTGTGGGTTGATTCCTCTTCTAAGCTGCTGGTAAAGCATTGTGGAAATCGTGTTGATTCCCGCTCCCTTTGTGAAGTATGTTACGACAAAATCATCCATAGATACCGTAAATGCAAAGAAAAATCCTGAAAGGATTCCCGGGATAATTTCCGGCAGGACAACTTTGACAAAGGCGTATACTGCGGATGCACCTAAATCCTGTGCCGCCTCGTATACATTTTTATCCAGAAATCTCGGCATGACATTTAAAATGATATAGGGTAATCCTAAAGTTACGTGTGCTATCAACATGGAAGTGAATCCCAGTGACATGAAATGCACAAATAAGAGCATGATAGCCACACCGGTTACGATATCGGCATTTAATAATGGGATATTTGAAAGTCCTTCCATTACCTTTTGGAAACGGAGCTTCATCGCAGTCATTCCGATACACGCAAGTGTTCCAATCAATGTAGCGATTAAAGCCGCCAATGTTGTAAGCAGCAGGGACGTTCTTACGGCTGAAAGTACTTCCTCATTCTGAAATAAATCAGTATACCAGTGCAAGGTGAAGCCGCCCCAAACGGTTCTTGATTTAGAATCGTTAAATGAGCAGACAAATAACACAAGTAACGGCGCATACAGGAGAAACCCAATAAATGCCACATAAAATTTTTCTATAAAACTTTTTGCTTTTACCATAGCATGTTGTCTCCTTCCTCTGACGCGTGGCGGTTCATAATTGCCATACTAATAAAAATAAATATCATAAGTACAATAGAAAGCCCGGAACCTAAATTCCAGTTATTTGCCACATTAAATTCCTGGTCGATAACATTTCCAAATAAAAGAACTTTGGACCCACCTAAAATATCAGCCACAACGAACTCGGAAATGCTTGGGATAAATACCATAATAATTCCACTGATCACTCCTGGCAGAGAAAGTGGAATGATAATCTTCTGGAATGTCACCCTTGCGCTTGCTCCCAAATCATGTGCTGCTTCGATAACGTCTTTGTCAATTTTGCAAAGGGCATTGTAAATCGGCAAAATCATAAATGGAATATAGTCATAAACCATTCCGACCAAAACTGCTCCTTTTGTATACATTAATTTTTGTAAAGGAAGTCCAAAAAATCCGAGAATGGCATTTAATATTCCTGTTTTTGATAAAATAACCTGCAATGCCAGTACACGAAGAAGGAAGTTAATCCACATTGGCAAAATAAACAGCATAATGACAATGCCGGAACCTCTATGTTTTCCCTTACTTAAAATATATGCCAAAGGATACGAGATAACGAGACAAATGAGTGTACTTGCTAACGCAATCCAGACAGAATTCCAGAACGCTTTGTAGTGAACGGAATCAGCCATTGCGGTAATATTAGAAAGGGTAAAGCTTCCGTCGCTTCCTGTACAGCCATAATATAGCACCATAAATAATGGCAAAATGATAAATGCTGCTCCCCACACAATGTAAGGAGTTGTAAGAACTTTTCTACTCATCTATCGTCACCGCCTTTTCATCTTCGGATTCTGGCTTATGCATAATCTGAATATTAAACGGAATGACGGAAATGCTTACTTTAGATCCTACTGGATGACAGTTTGTGCTGTGAACAAGCCACTCATATCCATTTGCCTCCACTTCCATCTCGTAATGTACGCCCTTAAAAATAAGAGAAGTAACCACACCATCAAGGATTCCCTGACCTTCCTCACCAAGAACCACATCCTCCGGACGGATTACAACGTCAACCGGACGATTTCTTCCAAAACCTTCATCTACACATTCAAACTTTGTTCCAAGAATCTCTACCAAACGGTCTTCTAACATAATACCGTCAATAATATTACTGTCACCGATAAAATCAGCCACAAATGCATTTTCCGGCTCATTATAAATGTCTTCCGGTGTTCCCATCTGCTGGATGTACCCTTTATTCATAACGATAATCTTATCAGACATGGTAAGTGCTTCTTCCTGGTCATGTGTAATATAAATAAAAGTGATTCCCAGTTCTTCTTTCAAACGCATCAACTCATACTGCATATCCTGACGAAGCTTTAAGTCAAGCGCACCAAGCGGCTCATCTAATAACAAGACTTTCGGTTCATTGACAATCGCTCTTGCAATCGCGATTCGCTGCTGCTGTCCACCACTTAAAGAAGTTGGCTTTCTCTTCTCAAATCCTTCCAAATTCACAAGCTTTAACGCATATTTAATCTTATCCTTAATGTAGGAATCCGATTTATTTTTAATCTTTAAGCCAAATGCAATATTTTCCTCAATCGTCATATGTCCAAATAACGCATACTTCTGGAAAACCGTATTCAGGTTTCGCTTATTCGCTCCGTCAAAAAAGACTTTTCCACTGTCTGGTTTCTCAAATCCACCGATAATACGAAGCGTTGTTGTCTTTCCACAGCCGGACGGACCAAGCAGTGTCAGGAACTCATTCTCTTTTACCTCTAAACACAACTCATCTAATACTTTGGTTGAACCAAAAGACTTTGAAACATTCACTAACTCAACTAACTTATTCTTCATTCCCATTTCCTCAATAAATTTTACTATATTTCCTGTCTAAAAACTTGGCGGCGAAGTCACCCAGATTAATTCCGTCCGCTCAATTCCCTTTAAATAATGCGTCTTATCTGCCCTGTAATAAAAAGCATCTCCCTTTTGGGCAATACAGATTCGCTTTCCCAGATGGATTTCTACTTTACCCTTTAAGATATAGCCAAACTCTTCTCCCTCATGGGGGTTGTCCGGACAGGTCTCTCCACCTTTTTCCAAAAGCAAATGAATCGGCTCCATGCAGTTCTTCTGTGCATTTGGAATAATCCACTTAATCTGGTTTTTATATTCTTCATCCTTTTTTACAAAAAAATCCTCCTCCGTAAACACAATCTGTTCCTCTTCCTGCTCTTCATTGAAAAACTCTCCGAGAGTTGTTCCAAGACATTGCAGTAAATCTTCTAACGTTGCGATGGAGGGAGAAGTCATATCTCTTTCTAACTGGGAAATAAATCCCTTACTAAGCTCTGCCCGGTCGGCAAGTTCTTCCTGAGTAAGTCCTTGCTTATTCCTCAATTCTTTAATCTTCTCTCCTAGTTCCATGATTCATGACTTCACACCTTTCTATTTATGTAATAATAAACTTAAAGTTTAGTATAGTTAAACTTCCAAAGGGTATTATGGCAGAAAGAAGTGTGCTAGTCAAGAGAGAATTAATTTCGAATTTGCCGCAGGTAAAGAGACGCCTCCGAAGCGAGCCGATAGCCTATATTTGTGACTCTATCACTGCGGGTTGGGTGTGAAATACAGACGAAACCATAGAA
>ENA-OPAC01001574-OPAC01001574.1-human-gut-metagenome-genome-assembly--contig:-NODE-1574-length-10348-cov-2.147965_pt1 | contig 10348 bp, 5 predicted proteins | sample MGYA00241052_ERZ501420 | MGnify/ENA primary metagenome ERZ501420 (study PRJEB25962, sample SAMEA2042513) | human gut metagenome | biome: human gut; feature: human-associated habitat; material: faeces... | reverse complement strand
GTGACGCAGGCACTTTATGGAACCGTGTTGGAGAACAGCGTCACAAGACTGGAGCGTTTTGCGGCGTGTGCCTACGCGCATTATCTGAATTACGGTTTACGCCTAAAGGAGCGTCAGCTTTTAGAGTTTGCAAGCGTGGACATGGGAAATATTTACCATGATGCGCTTGAACATTTTTCCAGACGTGTGGAAAAATCAGAGTACACCTGGTTTAACATCCCGGAGGATGTGCAGGAGACATTTATAGAGGAGAGCATGAATGACGCGATTGCCGGGTGCAAAAATGCCGGAGCGTTTGAGAACGTGAGAAACCGTTACCTAACCGGTCGGATGCGCCAGACCATCAAGCGCACGGTGTGGGCACTTACCACCCAGATCCAGAAGGGAAAATTTGTGCCGAGTGATTTTGAGGTGTCCTTTTCGCGGGCAGATAAATTGGACGCCATCCGTTTTCAGCTGAGTGATGAGGAAAAAATGAACCTGCTCGGCAGGATTGACCGTGTGGACACTTACGAGACGTCGGATAAAGTTTATGTGAAGATTATTGATTATAAATCGGGAAACACGAGTTTTTCACTCGTCAATCTGTATCACGGACTACAATTACAGCTTGTGGTCTATATGAATGCGGCATTAGAATTAGAGGAAAAACGCCATCCGGGCAAAAAAGCGGAACCGGCGGGTATTTTCTACTATCACATTCAAAATCCGATAGTAGACGGACTTGGAAATGAGACAGAGGCAGAAATACGAAACAGCGTTTTGGAGCAGTTAAAATTAAATGGTCTGGTGAACGATAATCCGGAAATCTATGAGGCGATGGATTCAGATTTTGCCGGAAATTCTTCGGTCATCCCAATCGGAAAAAAAACGGACGGAAGCTTAAAAGCAACTTCCAAGGTTGCCAGTACTTACGATTTTTCTGTGATGTCTGATTATGTACAGGAGAAAATCAAAGAGACCGGGAAAAAAATCTTTGCCGGAGATATTTCGATTCATCCATACTCGCTGGACGGAAAAAGTGGCTGTGATTACTGTCCATACCATACCGTCTGCGGTTTTGACACCCGGATGCCGGGTTATTCCTATCATAAACTGGAAAAATTTGACAGCGCGGACGAGATATTAAAGCGTATGGAAAACGAAAAGCAGGAACAGTAAATAACAGGAGTGAGAAATATGGGAGTTTCATGGACCACAGAGCAGCAGCAGGTCATTGACTTAAGAAATCGAAATATATTGGTATCTGCGGCAGCAGGTTCTGGAAAGACCGCTGTTTTAGTAGAGCGGATCGTGAAAATCATAACAGACAAAAATCATGCGGTCGACATTGACCATCTGCTGATCGTGACGTTTACCAATGCGGCAGCGGCAGAGATGCGGGAGCGGATCGGAAATGCGATTGAGAAAGCGTTAGACGAACAGCCGGGGAATGAGCATCTGTTAAGGCAGCTGACCTTGATTCACAATGCACAGATCACGACCATCGACAGCTTCTGTCTGTATGTGGTGCGCAATCATTTTCATGAGATCGATCTGGAACCGAATTTCCGTATCGGGGATGAGGGTGAGTTAAAATTACTGCGCGAGGATGTTCTTGGCAGAGTTTTGGAACAAAATTATGAGGAGCCTTCGGAAGCATTTTCCGATTTTGTGGAGGGCTATGCTTCGGGAAGAACCGATGCTGCATTAAATGAGATGATCCTTCAGTTATATGAGTTTTCCAGAAGTTATCCGTGGCCGGAAAAATGGCTGGATTCGTTTGTGGGAGCCTACCGCATCGAAACCAGGGAGGAGTTAGACCGCGCAGAATGGCTTGCTCCGCTCACGGAAAATATCTGTTTTGTCTTAAAAGACTGTGAACAGCTCTTAAAGCAGGCGCTTGCAATTACACAGCAGGATGACGGACCGGATATGTATGAGAAAGCGGTGCGAAGCGATCTGGAAAAATATGAGAGTTTGTCAAAACTAACATCTTTCTGTGAACTGTCCGTGGCGCTTTCCGATATCAAATACGACAGACTTGCGAGCAGCAGAGGGTTTGAGGGAAATCCTGATAAATTAGAGCTGGTGAAAAGTCTCAGGGAGCAGGCAAAGGATGTGGTGAAAAAACTCTGCAAACAATATTTTTTCTGTTCGCCGGAGATGATGATCGAGCAGTTAGAGCGCACGGAGCCGATGTTAGAGGAGGTTGTCCGTCTCACAAAGCAGTTTGCAGATGAGTTTGCAGCCGCAAAACGCCGGAAAAATCTGGTGGATTTCCATGATGTGGAACATTTTGCATTGCAGATCCTTGTGGATGAGGAGACGGAGAAGGCGAAAAAGACTGCGGAAGAGTTCCGGGATACCTTTGAGGAGATCATGATCGACGAGTATCAGGACAGCAACGAAGTGCAGGAGACACTGCTTCGCTCCATTTCCAGAGAGGAGCGTGGGGAAAATAATATTTTCATGGTCGGGGATGTAAAGCAGAGTATTTACCGGTTCCGTCTCGCAAGACCGGAACTTTTCATGAAAAAATACGATTCCTATTCGCTGGAAGAGAGCACCACGCAGCGTATCGACCTGCACAAAAACTTCCGAAGCAGAGAGGAAGTCTTGACCTGCACAAACGATATTTTTTATAAAATTATGGCGCGGAGTCTTGGAAATGTGGAGTATGACGCGGAGGCTGCACTGTATCCGGGGGCAAGCTATCCTGTCAGCGCGGACTTCATCCCGGAGATCCTGCTTGCAGACAGCAACGACGAATTATTGGAGGACACCGAACTTACGGATAAAAAGACACTGGAAGCGAAAATTGTGGCAGAAGAAATCAAGCATCTGATGAAAACGCAGCAGGTCACGGACAAGGCAGCCGGAACACTTCGGGCGGCGCATTACTCCGATATTGTAATTTTGCTCCGTAGCCTGTCCGGCTGGGCGGATTCGCTTGTGGAAGTGCTGAACGGAAATGGAATCCCGGCGCACACGGTTTCTTCAACCGGTTATTTTTCCACGGTGGAAGTGCAGACGGTACTGTCCATGCTGAGGCTTTTGGATAACCCAAGGCAGGATATTCCGATGGCGGCAGTGCTCCGCTCGCCGATGGCAGGGCTTACCGATGAGGAGCTTGCGGTGTTAAGGCTTGAAGATGGCAGTGTGCCTTTTCATGAAGCGGTGCTTGAACTGGCAGAAGGACTTTATGAAGAGGACGGGCAAAAAGAAATTTCAGATTCAGAGGCAGATCGGAAGCAGGGAAGAAACGCGGATGAGAAAACAGAAAATCATATAGAGATAACCGCTCACCGGAAATTACTCAAATTTTATAAAAAATACAAGCAATTACGGCAGCTCGTCCCGGACACTCCGATCCATGAGCTGATCGAGATCATCCTGCGCGAGACCGGATACGGTCATTATGTGGCGGCAATGCCGGCAGGAAACAGAAGAACGGCGAATTTAAACATGCTTTTGGAAAAAGCCGCAGCCTACGAGAAAACGAGTTACAAGGGACTGTTTCACTTTGTGCGTTACATTGATGAACTGCAGAAATATGATGTGGATTTCGGTGAGGCAGACATGGTCGGGGAAAACGAGGACGTTGTCCGAATTATGAGTATCCATAAGAGCAAAGGTCTTGAGTTCCCAATTGTGATCGTGAGCGGTATGGGCAAAAATTTCAATAAACAGGACACACGGAGCAAAATGGTGCTTCACCCGGAACTTGGTATTGGTCTTGACTACATGGACGGAAAAAAGCGTATCAAATCACCGACTATCGCAAAGAAGGCGATTGCAAAGCAGATCGATCTGGAAAATCTCGGAGAGGAACTTCGTGTGCTATACGTTGCCTTAACCCGTGCAAAAGAAAAGCTCATTCTCACCGGGACATTAAAGGATGCCCCGGAAAAACTAGAATTTTTCAGGCAGCAGGCGAATCTTTCGAAAGCAGCAGACAGACCGCTTTCCTACCTTACAAGAGAAGGGGCTTCCGGTTATCTGGACTGGATACTTCCGGCAGTGCTTTCCTATGGGGACAAATACCCGGTCCGGATCGTGGAAGCGGCAGAGCTTGTCTTAGACGAAGTGGAAAACCAGTTAGAGCAAAATGAAGATCTGACAGAGCGGATCGAAGAGATTGAAGCGGCGGACACACAGCTGGTTGGACAGTTAAAACAGCGGTTTTCGCAGCGTTATCCCTATCAGACAGACATTTTGCGGAAAAACAAATATTCCGTATCCGAATTAAAGCACCGTGCAATGCGTGAGAAATTTGAGGCGGAGCAGGAGGAGACCATTCCGGCATTTTTGGAAGAACCTGTGACGCCAACGATTCCTCTTTTTATCCAGAGAGAGGAGAGTGTGGAACAGGAAACAGCAAACCGTGGTGCGTTGAGAGGAACCGCAGTACACCGCGTCATGGAGTGCTACGATTTTGCCTCAGAAAAAAGTGTACATGAACAGATGGAGGCTATGGAAAAAGAGGAGAAGATCACTGCGGATATGCGCGCACTTGTGAGAGAGCAGACCGTGGCAGATTTTGTTTCCTCGGAAACAGGAAAGCGGATGGCTCTCGCACAGCGCGGGGGAGCACTTTACCGTGAGAAACCATTTGTCATGGGATTTACGGAAGAGGAACTGGAAAGATATGGCTTTGGGGCAGGTGCGCAGATGATAGAAAATGAAGCGCAGACTGAAAATGCACAACAGGAAATCATGTCAGAAAATGTGTCGCAGGAAAATCATATGCATGAGGAAGATTTAACTTTAATTCAGGGAATCATTGATGTTTTCTGGATTGAGGATGACGGAATCACAGTCTTGGATTATAAGACAGATCGTGTGGATACTGCGCAGGAGCTGATTGACCGTTATGCGACACAGTTAAAGCTTTATGCGGATGCGTTGGAGCGGGTTTTTGCCACCCGGAAACTGAAGGTGAAGGAGATTCTGATCTACTCGTTCCGGTTAGTAAAGCTGATTTCAATTGAATAAATGTATGCACGAAGATCACTGGAGTCTTAATGATTCCGGTGATTTTCGTATAGAGCGATCATATAGAGCAATCAGACGATATTTTCTTGTGTGCATAAGTGATTCATGGTATCATAGAAATCATGAGAACGGAGGAAGGAGTCGCAAAAATGAAAGCCTTAAACATCCCGGTTGGTATTTCTAATTTTGAAAAAATCCGCAATAATGGATTTTATTATGTTGATAAAACTGGTCTGATCGAGGAACTTCTCAAAACAGAAGCAGAAGTGACGTTGATCACCCGACCACGTCGATTTGGAAAAACACTCGGAATGAGTATGCTAGAAAGCTTTTTTGATATTCGAAAAAACAGTCGGAAACTATTTGAAGGTCTTGAGATTGCACGCCAGAGTGAATTATGCAGCAAGTGGATGAATCAATGTCCGACGGTTTCCGTATCATTCCGGCAGGTGGATGGTCTGAACTTTACAAGTGCATACGATATGCTGACAATGGTGTTTGCCGATCTGTATAACAAACATCTTTATCTGCTTGAAGACAGTCATGTAACGGAGTTTCAAAAGAAAACGTTTACAAATATTGCGCATGGATGTGGTTCGGAAAAAGAAGTGAAAAGCAGTCTTGTTCTTTTGACGACTATGATGCAGCAGCATTATGGTAAGGCAGTAGTACTTTTGATAGATGAGTATGATGTTCCGGTTGCAAAGGCAAATGCGCATGGTTACTACAACGAGATGTTAGATGTCATGAAAGGACTATTGCAGGCTTTGAAAGATAATCAGGCACTTTGTTTTGCGGTTGTCACAGGATGTCTGAAAATTGCTAAAGAAAGTATTTTTACAGGAACCAATAATTTTGTGTCTGACACTATCACAGATTCACGCCTAAATGAATACTTTGGCTTTGTCCAGAGCGAGGTGGATCAGATTTTAGCAGATGCAGAGACAGAAGATCAGGCGGAAAATATCCGAAAATGGTATGACGGATATCACTTTGGTGACTTTGATGTTTATTGTCCGTGGGATGTGATGAATTATCTGCTGGAGCTGCAGCACAATCCACAGGCTAAGCCGGTCAGTTATTGGAAAAATACCAGCGATAATGCGATTATCCGTTCTTTTATCGATCATTCAGGAAGCAGCATCACGAAGAAGCTGGAAAATTTAATGGCTGGAGAAACAATTGTTCAGCGTGTGGATGAAAATCTGACTTACGATTATTTACATTCTTCGGAGGATAACCTGTGGAGTATGCTGTATCTGACAGGATACCTCACAAAAGCGCGGAATGAACAAACGGATGAGGTGCTGCCTGACGGTGCGATTGCACTTATGATACCGAATGAAGAAATCAGGGATATATTTGAAACGACGGTTATACAGTGGTTTGATGACAGTACCAGAAAATGGAATCGGACTTTATTGTTTGATGCAGTGTGGAATGGTGACAGTGTGAATCTGACAAAAGAAATGAATATTCTTTTACGACGCACAATCAGTTATCACGATTATAAAGAGGATTTTTATCATGCGTTTCTTGCAGGAATCTTTACAGGTGCCGGATATATGGTGGATTCGAATAAGGAGCATGGCGAAGGGCGTAGTGATGTGGTCGTATATGATCCGGTTAATGGACGTGTTGCGATTTTTGAAGCAAAATACACGAAAAATCAGGAAAAATTGGAAAGTACATGTAATACTGCGTTGCAACAGATAGATGAACGTCTGTATGCAAAGGAGTATGAAGATGATTATGATCAGATTCTATGCTATGGCATTTCATTTTTCAAAAAACGGTGTCTTGTCAAGAAAAAGTAAACGGTTAAGTGAGGAAATTTATGGGACAGATCATACTTGCCTCGGCATCGCCGAGAAGAAAAGAATTGTTAGAACAGATCGGACTGGAATTTGAAATCTGCCCGGCGAAAGGGGAGGAAGTTATCTCGAAAAGTGCGCCGGAGGAGGTTGTGATGGAGCTTTCCGAGCAGAAAGCGACAGAGGTCGCTGCAATGGTAAAAACATATGAGAGCGGACATGGGGAACTGATGACACCGCAGGATATCTTAGTGATCGGGGCAGACACCGTCGTTGCATGTGATGATACCATCCTTGGAAAGCCGAAAGATGAAGCCGATGCAAAGCGGATGCTCACACTTCTGTCGGGAAGAAAACATGCCGTGTATACAGGCGTTACGTTTGTGTTTCTGGATAAAAACGGACGAGCGGGCGCACATACCTTTTACGAGAAAACAGAAGTTACCATGAAGCCGTTGTCGGAACCTGAGATCGACCGTTATGTGGCGACCGGAGAGCCGATGGATAAAGCCGGTGCCTATGGGATCCAGGGAAAATGTGCCATTTATATTGAAGGGATTGAAGGTGATTACAATAATGTGGTCGGACTTCCGGTTGCACGCATTTATAAGGAGCTGCAAAAGCTTGGAATCGATCCCTATCTATGGTAAACTGCATGAAATAGTAGATTGGATGATTTCTAAATTCTCGTAGATCCTAAATTAAAATTTAGAAATTATCAACAACACATATGAGGAGAGGAGCAAATAAAATGCAATATGATGAGACATGTTTAGAATATTTTCTGGCGCATCAGGAACAGCTTCTGCCGGAGCCGTTGGCAGAGACAATGGAAGAGGCAGAGGAATTTTTAGAGGACTGCATGGCGGTTGTCTGTAAGAATCTGAAAGAGGTAAAAGCCTATTTCGAAGATCAGGGGGCTGATATTGAGGGAATGTCACTCAAGGATCTGGAGGAGGCAAGCGAAGTATTTGCCCTCCCGGATGGCAGATATCTGATCGTGGAAGCTTAAATTTTTATAAATTTCCCGGAATGGGATTGACAAAAGAAAAAATGTTTATTATACTCAAAAAGTTTGCAAAACAGGCAGAATGAGAACGTCCTTTTGCAGCAGAAAAAGACTGTAAAAAAGGCATTTTGACAAGGAGAAAACTACATGAAAAATTATGATGTGATTATTATTGGGGCAGGTCCTTCCGGTATTTTCTGTGCATATGAACTGATCCATGCCAACAAAGACCTGAAAATTTTAATGATTGAAAAAGGACGCCGTATCGAGAACAGACAGTGTCCGAAGAGAAAGACAAAAGTATGTGTAGGCTGTCAGCCATGTTCCATCACGACCGGATTTGCCGGAGCAGGAGCATTCTCCGATGGAAAATTATCTTTATCCCCGGACGTAGGTGGAAATCTTCCGGAGATTTTAGGATATGACGAGACAGTTGCGTTATTAAAAGAATCGGATGATATTTACTTGAAATTCGGAGCAGATACAAAAGTTTACGGTGTGGATAAAGAAAAAGAAATCCGCGAGATCCGTAGAAAAGCAATCACAGCAAACTTAAAACTGATCGAATGTCCAATCCGTCACCTTGGAACAGAGGAAGGATACAAGATTTATTCCAGATTGCAGGAGCATCTGTTAGAGCAGGGTGTTGAGATGGAATTCAATACCATGGTCAAAGATATTATTATTGAGGATAATCAGGTGAAAGGTCTTGTGACAGACAAAGATGAGACTTACTATGCAAAAGAGATCGTTTCCGCAGTCGGACGTGAGGGAGCAGACTGGTTCTCACATATCTGTAACGGTCATGGAATCGAGACGCAGGTTGGTACGGTAGATATCGGTGTCCGTGTGGAAGTGCGTGATGAGGTTATGGAATTCTTAAACGATAACCTTTACGAAGCAAAATTAGTTTACCACACACCTACATTTGACGATAAAGTGCGTACATTCTGTACGAATCCATCCGGTGAAGTAGCAACTGAGTACTATGACAATGGACTTGCAGTTGTAAACGGACACGCTTATAAATCCAAAGATTTAAAGACAAACAACACCAACTTTGCAATTCTTGTATCCAAGAATTTCACAAAGCCATTTAAAACACCAATCGAGTACGGAAAACAGATTGCACAGCTTTCCAACATGCTCTGCGACGGAAAAATTTTAGTACAGACCTTCGGTGATTTCAGAAGAGGAAGAAGAACGACAGAGGAGCGTCTCTGCAGAAATAACCTGATTCCTACTTTAAAGGATGCAGTACCTGGAGATCTTTCCCTTGTATTCCCACATCGTATTATGGTGGATATCGAGGAGATGATCCTTGCACTTGATAAGGTAACACCGGGTATTGCAAGTGATGAGACTTTATTATATGGTGTTGAAGTAAAATTCTACTCGAACAAGGTTGTTGTAAACAAAGACTTTGAGACAAGCGTAAAAGGTCTTCGTGCCATCGGTGACGGAGCATCGGTAACCCGTGGTCTGCAGCAGGCATCCGCAAACGGAATCTCTGTTGCGAGAAGCATTTTAAAAGCTATGGAAGCTTAAATGAACAGCATGAAAAAAAACAGAAAAAAAATGACACTGATATGTCTGCTCTGCTTTTCCTTTCTGCTCACAGGATGCAAGATAGGAAATAAGGAAGTGATCGTCTCAAACACATTGAACAACCGTCAGGTATTCCGCATTGGAAATGTGTCCTGCGGGCTGAAAGAGGCGAAGGTATATCTGGTGAACTACCAGAATATTTACGGAACAGCCTATGGACTCGATCTCTGGCAGCATGATTTTGGAGACAGTTCCCTGGAAAACTATGTGAAAAATATCACAATGCGGGAGCTGGCACAGGTGGTCTGCTTAGACCAGCTTGCAAAGGAAAAAGAGATGGAACTTTCCGAAGAAGAAAAGGAAAAGACCGCTCAGGCGGCAGAGGAGTACTTTGCCTCGCTCACGGAGGAGGAGACTGCCTATATGGGCGTTTCGGAGAGTGACATCAAAGAGTACTATGAGCATTATGCGCTGGCACAGAAAGTGTACCACTCACTCACAAAAGCGGTGAATGAGGAGGTCAGCGATGATGAGGCACGGGTGATGGAGATCATGCAGATTTTTGTTTCGGATGAGAGCCGGGCAAATGAGATCGCATCCAGATTAGCCCAGGGAGAAGATTTTGCAACACTCGCCAATAATTATAATGAGCTTGGCAGCATTCAGGTAAATATTTCAAGGGATGATCTCCCGGCTGCAGTAGAAGAGATCGCATTTCAGATGGAAAATGATGAGGTTTCCGGTAAGATCACAGTGGATGGAGGCTTTTATTTCATTAAATGCCTGAACAAATACAATCAGGAGCTGACAGAGGCGAACAAAGCCAATATTGTAGACAAAAGAGAAAAGGAAGCTTTTGATGATGAATACAATGGATTTGTTTCTTCCCTGAGTTCGAATATCAACGAAGAACTCTGGGAGAATCTGGAACTTGAGACAGGTTCCGGGATGAAGACGGATACGTTTTTTGAAGTTTTTAATACTTATTGTGGTGATATGT
>ENA-OPAC01001569-OPAC01001569.1-human-gut-metagenome-genome-assembly--contig:-NODE-1569-length-10376-cov-2.857572_pt1 | contig 10376 bp, 6 predicted proteins | sample MGYA00241052_ERZ501420 | MGnify/ENA primary metagenome ERZ501420 (study PRJEB25962, sample SAMEA2042513) | human gut metagenome | biome: human gut; feature: human-associated habitat; material: faeces... | reverse complement strand
CCTTTTTGATTTCCCGATTTTACTGGCCGCCCGGCTTGTAGTGCAGCACCCGCTCCGACACCAGCCCGTTGAAGAACTGGATGAAGGGCCCCAGGCAGAAGGCACAGATCAGCGTACCGATGCCCACAAGGCCGCCCAGCAGCCAGCACAGCAGCGCACACAGCGCATCGGTGAACACGCGGCAGCCGAAGTACGGCACCGGGGTGTAGTCCCGCAGGCCCAGCGAGAGGTAATCGTACGGGGCGATGCCCAGATCTGCCGTCTGGTACAGCGAAGCCCCCAGCGCCGTGACTGGCACCGCCAGCGCCACCCACAGCAGCTGCACCGGCAGGCCCAGCGCCTCGGCCGGGCCAAAGTGGGCCGCAATGGGGTCGTAGAAGGCCGTGACAATGAACCCGACGCCGATGCCGTTGACAAAGGTGCCAAGGCCGATGTACTTGCGCCCGAACCAGAACTGCAGTGCAAAGAACAGGATGTTCGTGCACAGGTTCTGCACGCCCAGCGAGATGCCCAGCATCTCGGCCAGACGCATATTCAGTGCGCTGATGGAGTCGTTGCCAAGGTGAGACTGCTTGAACAGTGCAATGCCCAGCCCGATGATCACAATACCGACCACCATGCCGAGGATGCGCCGCGCCGAGGGCATCCGCGGGTTCTTTTTCATGATTCTGTTCTCCTTTTTTTGCACCAGTTTTACAACGTTCGTTGAAAGCTCAGCGGTGAAGTTGCGTTTCGATCCTTGCCCTGTCCAGCCCCTCGCCGATGACGATGAGCACATCCTGCCCCTGCGGGATGGGAGCCAGTGTCTGCCCGGCGGCGGTGGCGTTCAGCTCCAGCCAGCCGCCCTGCGTGGAGGCAACCCCCTTGACCCGCAGCACCTGCCCGCAGGCCGGGTCCCCGAACAGCCGGGCAGCTGCCTGCTGCAGCTGCTCCACCGTGAGGTGCTGTTCCAGAAAACACAGGGAGCCGAAGGCCTTGTGCTCATCAAAGTGCAGCTTTTCGCAGCTGGCCTGCCGCATGCCGCAGGCGGCGATCTGTGCAAGGTCGGCGTCGGTGAGAGCGGCCCAGTCCCTGGTGAGGATCTCGTCCGGGGCAAAGCGGCGGGAGCACTTGCAGGCTTCCAGCGCGCGGTCCAGGTGGGCAATGGCTGCCCGGCACTGTTCCGGCCCGGCCTGCGGCTCAGCAGCACCCGGCCTGCATTGGCCGTCTCGGAGGCCAGCAGATATTCCGCCTGCGGCGACAATGCTTCCGGCAGCATGGCGTCCACAATGGCGATCACATTGCCGATGCGGTACCAGCGGTCCAGCGGGTCGTCCCGCAGCACGTCAAAGAATTCGTCCACATCAAAAATGCCGCTGGGTTCCACCACCACCCGGTCAAAGCCGCGCATGGCCATGGCGATGAGCTTGGTGCGCATGCGCCGCTGGTGGGTGTCGCAGTCACACCCGCCGCTGATGGTTTCCAGATCGCACCGGTCGCCCAGCAGGTCCTGCACCAACATGGCATCCACGTTCACCGCGCCGAAGTCGTTTTCCAGAATGCAGACGTTGTGCCCCTGCTCCACCAGATACCGGACGTACCGGCGCAGAAAGGTCGTTTTGCCGGCCCCCAGAAACCCGGTGATCAGATCCACCTGTACCATTTTTTTCAAAGCACCTCCCGTGCCGTTTTTCGTTCCACCCCAGTATACCGCAGCGCCCGGCCAAACACCAGAGGTAAATTGGCCGGGTGCCAAATTGCGTTCCTCACCGTATAAAAAGAGCAGGATATTCCAGCTCTATATGGAATTTCCTGCTCTTTTGGGCGGTTCAGAAGCGCTTCCGGCGGTTGCTGTCCTAGATAGCTCGGATGATCTCCGCTGCCTCCGGGGCAATGGGGTCGGGCACAGCGGCCGGCCGCGCCAGGAAATAGCCCTGCAGCAGGTCGGCCCCCAGGTCGATGACGGTGCGCATCTCGGCGGCCGTTTCCACACCCTCGGCAATGATCTGCATGCTGCGCGGCTGGGCGTAGCGCACCACGTTGCGCAGGATCTGCTGCTTGTCGGGATCCGAATCAATGCCGCGGATGATGCTGATATCCACCTTGATGAACCGGGGCGCCAACTCCAGTAGGCTGCCCTCGTTGGAGTATCCGCTGCCGTAGTCATCCAGCGCAAACATGCCGGAGAAGCCCGGAGCGTGGCGCTTGCTCTCCAGTGCCTCCCGGTTCATCTCCTCTTCCTCGGTGATCTCAATGACCATCTGGCGGCGCAGCTCGTGCCAGCGCTGGTCCATATACTCGCTGTCCTCCCGGCGCAGGCAGACGCTGGCAATGGAGTTGATGAAGATCAGGGCCTGCCGGTCCACGAGATTTTTGCTGCGCAGGTTGTCAAAGCCTTCCAGCGCCTTGCGGAAGGTCAGCCGCTCGATCTCATACAGCGCGCCCTGCTCCCGGGCCAGCTTCATGATGGTGGCCGGAGAACGCAGGGTGGGCAGGTCCGACCGCATCCGTGCTTCGTAGGCGTGCACCCTGCCGGTCTGTGCCGAGAAGATGGGCTGGAAGTAGTAGTACATCCGCTCTTCGCTGATGAGCTGGTGGAACTCCCGCCGGGTGCGGGCGATGTAGGCCTCCTGATTGTACACGCCGATGTCAAAGTCCTTCATCTGCCCCTTGGTGGAGTGCTTGACCTGATACATGGCAAAGTCTGCATATTTTTTCAGGGTCTCGATGTCCCGGCCATCCTCCGGGTACCAGGCCACGCCGCCGGAAATACTGATGTGCAGGTCGCTGCCGCTGGGCAGTACCACCACAGCCTGCTGCATGGCGCGGGTCAGTGCTTCCAGCTTTTCGCGCAGCTGCTCCCGGCCGGGATAGCCGTAGAACAGCAGCAGGAACTCGTCGCCGGACAGGCGGGCGCACACGGTGCCCGGCGGGCTGTGCTCCGCAATGCAGCGGCCGGTGTTCTGGATGTAGTGGTCGCCCCAGTCGTGGCCGTAGGTGTCGTTGATGTGCTTGAGGTCGTCCAGGTCCATCATCAGCAAGGCTGCCACGCCCAGCCGCTCCGGATGCTGGAACAGTTCATGACTCACGCGGTGGAATGCCTGCCGGTTGTACAGGCCGGTGAGGACGTCGTAGTCGCGCTCCCGCTCGATGCGCAGGCGCTCCTGGGTAGCGGCGGTCACATCCTCGGCCAGACCCACCTGCACCCGGTCCTCGGTGGTGACCCGCAGCATGATATAGCGGGTGCGGCCGCCCTGCACCACGGTCAGCACCTTGTCCCCCTCCGCGTTGACGACGGTGCAGGGGCGGGCCAGCTGGATGTGCTCCAGCAGTTCTCCAAAGGTGCGCACGGTCAGGCTGCTGCCGTCCACCTCCGGGGCACCCAGCAGGGCAAAGAAGTTTTTGGTCACATACACACTGCCGGTGTCATACCGCAGCTCGTAGCCGCCCAGCTCCACACTGGCCATGTCCATGATGCGCAAAAACTTGGTGGAGTTGGTCACAAGGCTGCTGTTCAGCTGGGTGATGGCCTCCGCAAAGCGGTCCAGCTCCCGGATGCCGGTGTGCGAAAACTTGGGGAAGGTCTGTTTGCCGTTGGCTGCCAGCACCTCGCAGTAGAGCTGCTCGGCGGGGCGGGCCAGACCGCGGGACACCAGCAGGCTGCTCACAGCCCCCAGCAGCAGGGTGAGGAGCACCGCAGCGGTGATGACCTGCTGCACGGTGCGGGCAAAGCGGAACAGGATGCTGCTGCGCACCGTGCCCACCAGCAGCCACTTTTCGTTGGAGAAGGGCGCGTTGCGGCTGTACAGGTCCAGGCTCTGGACCGCCGCATAGCCGGTCTCGTCGTTCAGCGTCAGCCAGCGTTCGCCGTCCGTCTGCCGGCAGGTGATCTTTTCCACGCCCGCGTCGATGACGTTGGCATCCAGTCCGTCGCCCGCCGTCAGCGTCAGGAACAGTTCCGGGTCCGACGTTGTGGACACCAGCAGATAGGTGCCCTGCCCGCCGTCCTGCAGCTCCTGATACGGCATCTTGGTTTCCAGATAGCTAGTCAGGATCTCCACACCGATGACGCCGTACACGGTGCCGTCCGGCAGGATGAGGGGCTGGGAGTAGGCAATGGCCGTGCGCTCGTCACCGGTGAGCTTGTAGGTCTGGGTGAGCCAGCGGCCGTAGTCGGCGGCGTCCAGCTTTTCGTCATCCTCCCAAGCGGTCTGGAACACGGTGCGCACAAAGCCGCCGTTGGTCAGGCCGCGGCAATTCAGGGCGGTGCTCCAGCTTTTGTCGGTGGTGATGCCCAGCGCCTTGACCACCGCCGCGCTGGAACGCTCCAGCATCAGGTCGGTGTTGCGGTCCGAGGGGCGGGCGTCCGGGTCCAGGTCCCGCAGGTACACGCTGGGCATGGGGCTGCCCACTTCCTTTTCCGCAAGGTCGTGGGTGTTGATCACAAGAAAGATGCCGGTCACGGGGCGAGCGCGCAGTGCACTCACCAGATAGGGCGCGGCGGCTTCCATCAGGGGGTCAGCGGCCTCGCTGCTCTGGTCCATCGTGTCCAGCGAAATGGTGCCGTCCTGCAGCATCTGCTGGGTCAGGTTGTTGATGGTGGTGGAAATGTCGGTGAGCTCCTGTGCCTTGATCAGCATATCCTGCAGGTAGCTGGCGCGGTTGCGCACCTGCATGTTCACGATCTGCTTGGCGTTCTGGTTCAGCCGCCCGGACACATTGGTCAGGCCGATGCCGGTCGACAGCAGAATCACCTCCGCCAGCAGCACCGCCATCATGGAAAAGAGGATGGTGCGGAAGATCGGCTTCTCGGGCCGGTGCGCTTTCCACGCACGGTACTTTTCGGCAGGCTTCATGGCACTTCCCCCTTTTCCTGTCGGTTTCCGGTCGTTACGCTCAGCCGGCGTACTTCTCCAGTGCAGTGCAGATGCCCCCATACCAGGCATCAAAGTATTCGTCGGTGAGGAACTCCGCTTCCGCGTCGGCGGCGGGCTGGCCTGCGGCCACCCGCTCCTGCACCGTTGCACGGTCGGCAGAGGCAAGATCGCTCAGGCTGTATTCCAGCACCTTGCGGGCCTTGTTGCCGCCCGCAAAGGCACTTGGCGTATAAAGGGTGTTGTTCTTTACGCTCTGGACTGCATTCGAGAGGATGCGCTCCATCTTCGGGCTCAGTTCCAGGCCGCTGGTCTTGATGGCCTCCATGTCGTTGGCAGCTGTGGTCACCGGCAGGTAGCCGGAGTCCACCGAGAAGGAGATGTTGTTCTCCGGCTGGGTGAACCACTTGAGGAACTCCACCGAGGCATTGATCTCTTCCTCCGTACCGGCGGTGACCACCATACCGGCACCCTGCTGCACGGCCACATCCTCGCCGCCCGCAAACTTCGGGCTGGGCAGCACCGTCATGTCGATGTCGTAGCTCTCGGTGTCGTTCACCATGACCTGCGTGGGGAAGAAGGTGGCGCTGGAGTTGGAACCCACATAGGCCAGCACATTGCCCACCTTGATATCATCGCTGCGGAAGCGACCGATAGCGGCAAACCACCCCTTGACGAAGGGCACATAGTAGTTGTCCCACAGCTTGCGGGCTACGTCCTTGTCAAAGTTCAAGGTCATCTTTCCGTCCTGCACCTCGAACAGGGTGTCGCCCAGCTGCCGGGCCCCCACCAGCATGTAGTTGGCCATGGCGTCGCGGCCGAACAGAGCCTTGCCGTCGTCCGGCTCCGGCGTCTGGGCGTCGGTCCAGTCATAATAGGCACCGGCAGTGGCCACCAGCCCTTCCACGGTGGAAAGGTCGTCGTAGGCGGCACCGGTGGCCTGGGCAAACTTCTCCCAGTCGGTCTCGTTCAGGAACATCAGCTCGGTGGATTTTGCCACCGGGAAGATCTTCATGCTGCCGTCGCCGTCAAAGTCGCCTTCGTCCAGGTAGCCCTGCACATACTGGGCGCGCTCGTCCTCGGTGAGGTACTGGCTCAGGTCCACCAGCATGCCCATCTGGTCCAGCGCATAGGCGGTGTCAGCATAGGCCGAGAAGATGTTGGGCATGGCCGCAGCACCCACCTTGCCCTGGGCCGCATCCATCACGTTGGTCTCCAGGTCGCTCATGCTGCCCTGGCTGGCACTTTCCACCCGGATGCCCTTTTCGCGGCCGGTGGTCTCGTTGAACTGGTCCACCAGCTTGTTGAAGCTTTCCAGCTGGTCACCATTGTAATAGTTCCACACGGTGATATGGGTCACCCCGGCGGTGCCGCCGGATTTTCCGGTGCTCTGCGCTGCGCCGCCGCAGGATGCACAGCCCAGTGCCAGCGCCGCAGCGCACAGCAGACTAACGAATGCTCGAATGTGCTTTTTCATCGTAACGCTCTCCTCGCTTTTCCCACAGCGGCACCCACTGCTGCTTATCCGTTTAACTATACCACGCTTTCCGGGGCGGTGTAAACCAAGCGTCCCAAAATCGTACCAAAATCGTCACATTCACAACAATCCCGCTCAAGTTTCAGGCATTATTTTCACTTTTTTCCGGCAGCAAAAAAGCAGCCCCTCCGCACGGGAAGGGCTGCCTGTGTTCATTCTGCCGTCTGCACCGGCACCGTAGACACAGTGATCTGTTCGTAGTCTGCGCTGTGGGCCAGATAGGTGTTCAGGTCGGACGTATTGGTGGTGATCATGCCGTCCAGCCGGGTGTAGGCCGACAGGCCGAAGGCCAGCACATCCATACCGTTGGCCACGCCCTGCCAGAATTTGTCCTCACAGCCGGGCTTTGCCCAACGCCGGGGCAGGTACTGCACAAAGCCCGCCTCGGTAAGCAGCTGGGCTGCCTCGTCCAGCTGGGCCTGGGCTTCCGCGTCGTCCAGCATATCCGCTCCGGCGCAGCGCTGCAGCAGCACATGACACACCGGCCGGCGCGTCACCTCCAGCACCGAGTGGCGGAAGCCCCAACGGGACACCGTCTTTTTGCCGTACAGCAGCACAAAGCCCATGCTGTCGCGGCGGTCGGCCCGCAGGAAACCGTGGGTGATGTAGGGCATCTGCTCGGAATAGTTGAGGGTGTCCAGCGTGCAGAAATCCAGCGGCTCCAGCGAGTACAACTCCAGATCGTAGCGGGTGACGTGGGAGCGGTTATAGAAGGGCATGTTGGCGCCGTTGATGTCCGCCGGGCAGGTGCGCATGGTCACCGGGGCGTCCTCTGCCACATGATAGCAGCTGCGGATGAGCCGCAGCAGGTGGTCCAGATCACTGCCATTGATGATGGAGGCAGAACCGCCGCCCAGACGGATGGCCTGCACCTCGCAGTCGGCCAGGTCGGCGGCGTTGGCCTTGAGCTCCAGCGCCATGGCCAGCACATACCGGTGCAGCAGTTCGGTGTTGTGGCCCTCGATGAGGGTGCGCCCGCAGAAGGAAGGCTTGCGGGTGATAAAGGGAAAATTGAGCTTCATCACGACCGGATGCAGCGTTGTCGTCTCCATGTTTGTTTCAAACCTCCGCATAACAGCAATGCCGCGCCGGGGCAGGCAGATGCCCGGCCCCGGCGCGGCACCGAGAAGAAAAAAGAAAACCGATTGTGTGGAACGCACACGGTGCCGTCAGAGCAAAACCTGTTCTGGTCTTATTCTACCGGGCGCGTGCGGTTTTGGCAAGTAAAAGATCAGGCCTTTGCCTGTGCGATGCAGTCGGCCACAGCCTCCTGCACAGCCTTGACCGAGAAGCTCAGGGTGGAAGAGGTGATGGCATCCACGCTGGTGTCGCCCTGGCTGTCCACCACGGCAGCGGCCATGCTGCTGCGCAGGTCGTCCTTCATCAGGTCATCGTTGCCGGAAGAGGTGATCTTGCAGTCGGTGATGGCGTCCTCGCTGAAGGTCATGGTGACGGTCACGGTGCTGTAGCCGGAGTTCTTGGAAGCGGTGTAGGTGCCGGCATAGTACTGGCCGTTGGTGGTGCGCTCCTCAGAGCCGTTCTCACCGCCGCCGATGCCGTTATCCAGATCGTTCTTGACGTATTCGGCAGCCAGGTAACCGGTCACGAACGCGCTGCCGCAGCTGTTGCCGGCGGTGGGGGTATGGTACTGGATGCCGTAGCGCTGGCCGCAGCAGTTGCCGACAGCGTACAGGCCGGGGATGGGTGCCTTGGCACCGGTCAGGACGCGGTACTCACCATCGGTGCAGACTGCAGCGTGCTGGCACAGGCCGCCGGAGGGGTTGCCGCCGGTGACGGAGGAAGCTGCAAAGAACGGAGGATCCTGGATCTTGAAGTGCATCATGGATGCGTCTGCGCCCCAGTCGGAGTCGTAACCGGCGTCGCACATCTCGTTCCAGTGCTTGACCTCATCCAGGAAGCCCTGCTTTGCGTCGCCCTCATAGCCCATGATGTCGGCCAGCTCTTCCAACGTGTCGGCAGCATACAGGGTGGTGGGGTCGTTGCCGTAGCGGGCAAAGGCCTGCACGGAGAAGCCGTCGGGGCCGGTCTTGTAGTTGGCCATATCCTTGCGGACCTTCTCCAGCATGTAGTCGTTGCTGCGGTCCATGGCCTGATGGTCGTATGCCTGATACTCGCAGTAAGTATCCCAGTTGGAGTCGGTGACGCAGACCATCTTCTGGCCTTCCGGCATCATATCCAGGTAGCCCACGGAGCCGTGGCGGGTGATGGTCTCGTTGAAGAAACGCTTGCCGTCATTGCCGAAGATGGGCCAGATGCCGCCGAAGGGGAAGGACGGGCGGCTGTTGATGCCGGCTGCCTGACCTGCACGGGGGCCTGCCTCCATGGTAGCGCCTGCCCACAGCATCATGCGGATGCCGGAACCGTCACGGCCCATGGAAGAAATGTTGTTCACGTCGGTGCGGTCCTTGCCGTAGGACCATGCCAGGTTGCGCAGGGTGTCGCACAGGTCCAGACGCATGTCCGGGTTGCCGCCGAAGTCGCCGGCTGCCACGATGACAGCATCGGCATTGACCTGGAAGTACTTGCCGTCGATGTCGGTGAAGATGGCACCGGTGACCTTGCCGTTCTCGTGCACCAGGGTCAGACCCTGTGCGCCGTAGATGTACTCGCAGCCCTTTTCCACGGCCTTCTGCTGCAGCAGACGGACGGTGTACGGCCACATGTTGTTGTTGGTGTTGGTGTCCGTACCGGTATCACGCCACTGGGTCATGCCAACATAGTAGTAGCTGTGGCTGCAGGGGTTCTGGAAGTGCTTGTTGCCCTTGTAGTTCACGGCGTGTGCGTACTTGGCAACATAGTCGGGGTCCAGCTCAGCCAGCATCCAGTCCAGTGCCTCACCAGAGCGGGTGGCGTAGTCCTTGACGATCTTCTGGTTGGCGTGGCCCAGAGCCTTGACCATGTACTCGGTGAAGATGTCCATGGGGTCGTACTTCTCGGCACCCTTGTCCAGGAAGAACTTGGAGTTGTAGGTGGTCAGGTCGCAGGCATAGTTGTCGTACTCTTCCCAGGTCTGCACTTCGCAGCAGATGGTGTTCAGGCCCTCTTCTGCGCAGCGCAGGGCGGCGGCAGTACCGGCCTGACCGGCACCGATGACCAGAACTTCGCAGTCCTTGGTGTACTCGACCTTGTCGGCCAGCTGGGGCTCATCGCCCAGCCAGGCGGGCTTGTTGTTCATGAACTGCTCTTCCGGGATGTTCAGGGAATCGACCATACCGACCATCATGGAGCCCATGATGTCGCCGTTGCCCTTCTGCTCGATGTACTCTTCCGGGGTCTCGGGAGCCTTGGCGTCCGGGTTGGAGCGGCGGTTGGCCTGCGAGTAGCTGGTGGCAAAGATGTCGTCCCAGGTGATGGAGGAAGAGGCGGCGGCAGGCTGCTCGGAAGCAGCGGCAGAGCTTGCCACGGAGGAAGCGGCGGCGCTGCTGGCTGCGTTGTTGGAGCTGCCGGACTGTGACCTTGAGGTGCACACCGATACCTCCTGTACCTCCCCGGAAGAGGTTCTGCAGAGCGGCGTGGACGCCCTGGTACAGATGCTGCTGGAACCGGTGAGCGACGCCATCGACTGCCTGCCCCTGTTCGACACCAAATGCCATCTGCTGGCAAGCCCCGGCAGCCCGCTGAGTGCCTGCGGCACCCTGACCCCCGACCAGCTGGCCGGGCAGACCATCTGCTTTGAAAGCTGCGATGCAGTATTCGTGTCCATGGTACGGCGCTGCATGGAGGACATTCCCCTGCGGTGGCTCATGGTGCCCGACTTTGAAAAGGAATACGTCCGGATGCTGGCCGGAAAATGCCTGTTCCTGAGCCCGGTGCGGAGCCACGGCTACCCGCCCGAGTGGTTTCACCCGCTGATCTTCCCCTTTTCGCCGGCACCCACCTGCCTGTTCACCCGCAAGGACGACACCCGCCCCTGCCTGCAGGTGCTGCGGCAGCTGACCCTGGCCGAACACCGGCGTGCCGTGGCA
>ENA-OPAC01001561-OPAC01001561.1-human-gut-metagenome-genome-assembly--contig:-NODE-1561-length-10403-cov-3.050251_pt1 | contig 10403 bp, 7 predicted proteins | sample MGYA00241052_ERZ501420 | MGnify/ENA primary metagenome ERZ501420 (study PRJEB25962, sample SAMEA2042513) | human gut metagenome | biome: human gut; feature: human-associated habitat; material: faeces... | reverse complement strand
ACACCCGAACGAACTGGCGTTTCCCGCTGCTTTTTTCAAAGCCTGCCAGTAATCGCCAGAGACAGGTTGATCCCATTCCGTAAAACCGGCTTTTTCTTTTGATATCAAATACAGTCCTTCCCCATAAGGAGCAGACTTATCTTCTACATCCTTGATGGCATCATAAAGTTTTTTCGTCTTAACATCATAGGCACTGATATCATATCCATCAATGGAATATTTACTGTCAAATTCCGTCATTTTAAAGCCTGGCCAAGCACCGTGGGTTACGCCACGCGACTGGATCACAGCAACATGACGGTCATTATTCACCTCACACGCTGTCCAGCTATACCCGGCAAATTTATAGGTCTTGCCAGGTTCAAGTACTAAACTCTTGTCCTCTGTGTTACTCTTTAATTTTTTCATAGTGCTTTTCTCCCTTCGTTAATGTTTTGCTTTTCATTCATTAATATGAAACGTTGAAAATATTCCAAAAAGTTTCCAGAAATCCTTTGACGATTTTTCAAATGATTCAATATCTATTGTGAAGGCGTGATACACCATCGGACAACCGGGGTTGGCCGAGGCTTCTTTACGAGGCATGGTACGCCTCGCTGGAAATACACATTTCCCTTTATCCTTTGTTACAAGGATTACTTTTGACTGCTTACGCAGGTGCCTCTGCATTACTTTATGCAGATTTTGATTTTCCCCAGAACATCCGGTATTCCAGCCGCGTGTTTTTCTGTAAAAATGTCTGATTTTACTGTTCGGACTTGTTCTGTACTGTTTATTGTTATACTTTTCCTTACAGGTACTTTTTGCACCTTTATACAGGTCGGTATACTTTACGACTTTTGTGGTTTTCCACAGGTAGTCAAGGTTCTGTCCCTTGAAGGCATCCGGGTACTCTTTCCTTATGATATTTGCCCCGCCGTTGACATCCGCATTAATGAGGGTGCCGTCTGCAGAGCGGTAAAGCCCGCGGTTGATCCGCTCGCCGGAGAAGGTATACTTCTGACTGTCTCCCTGTTTGTAAGTAGGGATCGGGTCACCGTCAAGGACGCTTGCCTTTGAGGTATAGCTTTCCTCTCGGACAACCACAGGGATATCGCACTTTGCTGCGGTGTGGACCAGGATGCTTTCAAAGCTGCAGAACGCAATGGAAACAAAGTTCTGGTTATTGGCCTTCCCGATGTTGATCTCCTGTTTCTGTTCCTTGTTGTTTGCAAAGACGATCACATCTGCTTCATTATCCATAGCAAACCGGCAGATATGCCATGCAGCCTTGTAGAAGAAGTCACGCATGAAGTCTTCACGCTTCCGGTCCAGGGTATCCAGATAGTTACTGTTCTTTACGGAGTGCGTGCTGTCAGAGCCTTTGGTCAGTTTGGATGTGGCGATGGCACGTCTCTTGTTGTACCACTGGTTCTTCGCTTTAATGGCACCGCCTTTGATCAGGAACGGTTCTTTGCCGAAGTTGTTGACCACGGTAGCGAAGTTGTCCACGCCCAGGTCAATGCCGATGATCCGCTTTGGATTATCCGGAACGGCCGGGAATTCAACCTTGTCATCTTTTTTATCATCAAAGGTGACGAGGACGTCATATCTGCCATGGGAAGGTTTTACTTCCGTCTTGACATACTTCATATCTTTGTAAAGATCAGCATTACCGATGCAGAACAGCTCCTTGCAGTGGACAAAACGAATGTATGCCTTGCTGCCTATGATCTTGAACTGAGCTATCTGGTTGGTGTACCATGCCGTGAACTGTGCAAACTTTAAGTACCCCGGCATCTTTGGTTTTGCCTTGTACTTTGACGGATTCTTTTTGTAGTCTGCAAGGGCGGCAAAGTATGCCTTCCATGTCTTTGCCAGCTTGCGGATGGCGTTCTGGTTGACCTGGCTGTTCATCCGGCAGTACACCGGGTTCTCCATCAGCTTGAAGATTGCGTCAAGAGTTTCATAGGACAGGAACCACTTCTTTGGGGTCGGATATTTAAAGTATTTTGGATCCTTTGGCTTCTCCGGCTCGACAAGCTTTGCTTCCTTGCCAGATGGACCGGAAGCGGCATCTTCTGTTTCATCAGCAGAAGTCTTTGCATCTGTGCCGGCAGAAGCATTTCCTGTATCAACAGGAATCTTTATTTCCTGATACTGTTCCGCAGCCTTTTTGCGTTTCTCTACCGCCTCGTCATACAACTCCTTGGCTTTGTTGTACTCATCCATTGCGGCATCATATTTCTCATCCACAAGGACATTCGCTTTCAGGATGCCGTTAAAGACACAGCGGAGCACTTCTGTTTCATTAGCAGTGCGCTCCTCCGGTGACTTCTGAATCCCCGTCATGGTGTTACGGATGTAGAAGTTGGCAGTATTATACATACACTTGGCATCTGTGGTGTTTGTCAGGAAATACTGACAGAGCACAGCGTCTTTTTTATCTTTTGGGCTTTTTGTCATCTTCCAGGTACGCATATACTGTTTTCTCCTTTCCGTACAGTTGACTGGGGCTTTGAAAAATTCTCCTTTTATGCCCTTACGGTATATATTGCGCTATCTAGGGAATCGTCAAAAGATTTTGAAAAATTTTTTATATTTTTTTTTTGGTGGGGATATGACGCATTCATCCCCTGTGGTACATCTTTGATGTATCACCATAGCGGACAACAATGTTGGCCGCGGTTTTCTGCTAGACCTTCTATAAATTTATGACGAAAAACTCATAGGTTTGCCATGTAAATCTCATCTGCAACATTTGCATTAAGCAAAACAGCAGGTTTTTCATATTTTTCATAAAATTTTTCCATATTTCTTTGACGATTCCCCAGATGGCGCAATATCCCATATAAAGACAAAAATTATACGAGGAGGGAATCAGAATGGAAAACCGAACTTTACAATATTACCTGCAGTCACTCATGCCACAGGAAACACTTCCGGAAGAAGTAGAAGACCAAATACATACCTGTTTTTCAGATGACGAAATCGCAGAATACGAAAGCCGTCTTCCGAAGCTTGATTACTGGTACAAGGGCATCCAGGGGCTTCTCCCGGGGCAGGATTCCGTCAGCCCGGATGCCATGAAAAACACAAACATGGTATTCGCATGGGAGCAGGGAAACCATATGAGACAGAAGATGTTTCCGCTCGCAAAGATGGCGCCTGTCAGGGAAAGCACCCTTACCACTGCCGAAGAGATCTTCAAGCAGACTGCACATTCTGACAGCGTGTACGCACACACCTGTTTGTGCAACAACCGGAAAGAAATCGACACCACTTCAAGGAATATTGCCGCCTGCTACACAGCTGTGATGGATCTCGACTACCTTCCAGAGATCAACAAATTAGATAAAAATGGGAACTATGTAGTGTCCACGGAAATGGCAGCTACATATCTTCTGCTGTACCCACGGTTCTGCAGATTTTTCAAGATGCTCCCGCCATCCATAATCGTCCGAACCGGGAAAAAGGGTGCACAGGTGTACTTCTTTTTCAATAAAAATGTCCGGGACGAGAAACGGCGTTTCGAACGTCTCCATCAGACACTTGTGCATCTTTTTCATGCCGACCCTGCTGTTGGTTCCCTGTTTTCCATCGTGCGTGTTCCATACAGCAGCCGGTTAAGTTCCGGGTCTGGTGTATCTGTCGGACAGCCGGAAATCCTGTGCCAGACAGACAAGATTTATGATTTCGATTCTTTCTGCGATGCCATGGAAGACGTCGCAAGACATACGGTAATTTACAAAGACTCAAAGAATATGGAATACCGCTACTCCAGCAAGTTCGACCGGGAATATGTGGAACAGAAATGGGACCCGGACAAAAAGACATGGAATCCGGACGGCTCCATGATATTGTCTGCCTATCTGGACGCCATCGGCTATGGTCTTGACAATGATCCAGACAATGGTCCGGATAACAATCCAGATGATGATTCGGATGATGGCTCTGGCAGCAACCCACCATCTGGACACGGTCAGACAGGATGCGATGATACAAACGGTACCACCGCGTCAGGCAACAGACAGGGTCATGCACCGCAGGCAAATCGGAAACGGGTAAACCAGGAAAATACAAAAAAATGCAATGCCAATCCGACAGCATACGGTAATACCGAGGTTACCGACGAGATGATCTCGCTGTCCCACATACTCTTCGATGATGCACCGAAGGCACACCGGAAGCGGGGGAAAGGCAATACCGGCGCAAAAACTTCAGGAACACGTTCTGCTGTTGAAAAGGATAAAATGAAAGCGTTCCACAAGAACCGTGACCACGACGTTAAAACACTTGTCGCGCTGAGAAACTTCGACGTTACCGGATACCGCGATCTTATTCTATACAACTACGCCACCAACTTAAGTTTCATGAATATAGGCAGGGAGGACCTGATCCAGAAGACAAAAGAACTGAACCGCTCTTTTACCTCTCCTCTCCGCGAGCGTCAGGTAGACACCCTCCTGCGGTACGTCCTGCATAACAGTGGCCAGGTTAAGGTTAAGTCAGATTTCGACCTGTTCTGCCTGCTGGACATGGGGGAAGAAGAACTTTCCCATATGCGCAACACCTACACTCCGGAAGCAAAAGCGCAACACCGGAAGGAAACACTCGACTGCCGTAACCAGGAAGCAAGAAAAGCACGCGCCGACAGAAAAACCAGACGGTCTGCCAGACAGATCAGCATGATTTTTCGCACCATCAAAGAAACCGGAAGTGTCCGGGAAACCTGTGAAAAAACAGGAATGGCAAAATCCTCTGTTTACCGTCTTTTAAAATCCATGGGTGAGACCGTAAAGGGCGGAAAGAATACGTCAGCCCTTTTGGAATATCTCAAAGGAATGATTGACAAAGCCATCCGGAATCAGACATTCTCGGAACTTTTTATGCTACATATTAAAAAGCAGGATAACCTGTTCTTTTATGATTACCCTCAGTATGCCGCCGACTGCGACAGACTTTGCGGTCAGGCTGTCCCCGCTTAAAATTTCATACTTTTTCCTCCCGGCCGCCTCTGACGGTCTTATTTTCGTGTCTGAAGTACATTTTGCGTTAAAATTACTGTCTTATGGAAAAATCTTCCTGCTTTGTTTTCCTCTTTTTTTTTCCGTCTCTGCCATCCGAAAACCGTATGCGTCTTACTGCGGACATGTCAAAGACAGCACATGCCACACTCTTCAAAGCCGCTCTGGTGGCTGGTTTACAGCCAAACCCGGTTATCTGCGGATGCACTTTCTCATTTTCTGGTGATGGCATATCTGAGTGTATGAGGACCTGTTAACCTATTATCTGTTATCGCAAAGGGATAACCATGGAGCCGGATGAGAGAATGGATGGGAGCATGACTGGAGGCAGGGAAGAGACAAGGGATGCATGGAAGAAGAAGGATAACAAGGGAAAGGAATACCACAGGAGGAAAGAGGAAGAAGGAAGAAGGGAACCACAGAGGGATACACAGAGGCAGAGGCAATGACAGTGGCAGAGGATAACGTGTGCAACCGGAAAAACAGGGAATGACAGAGGAATACCGGATGTACTCCCCATGCCCTCCCTCTGTGCCCGTATCCGTACCAATACCCATTCTCCATATTCTTCCCCCTGTACCTCCCGTATCTGCCTCATATCCCTTCTCTAATCCATCTGACAGGGAAAAACAGGGGATGCAGAAGAAAAACAGGGATACAACGGGAATATGGGCACAGGAGCCATGATGCAGGAGACGGGCTGCACGATTCTGCAAAAACCGCTCAGGAAACCGCCAGTTCCCGCTCATCCACCCATAAGAGAAACGTGCGCATTTTCCCAGTACGGAAGCATTTTGTGCACGAAAAAAAGAGCCGTTGCAGCAATAACAGCTCTTTCCTCGCAAATATCAACTTTTTGAATTAACGGTCTTCAAAATCGTCGCCCGTATCGTATCCGTCAGCCTCGCGGTCTTCTGCCCCCACTTCGTGGTCCGCTACCTCCGGGGCGGCCGCCTCATGCTCACTTTCCAGGTCTTCCAGGCGGTCGCCGCTTACCATCACATAAGCGTCATCCGGGGAAATCTCTTCGCAGGAGAAAGCGGCAAGGTCTTCCTCGGACGGTTCTGAAAAGAAGCTGCCAATCTCCGGAAGCTCCCCGTGCTCCTGTACGTAGTTGTCATAGGCTTCCTTGAAGTACGGTTCCACAGCACCTTTGTACTTCAGGACGGAACAGGACTCGTCCGCATCGGTGTATGGACCATCGGTATCGTATTCGTCATACCCATCATCCCACTCTTCTTCGTCGTAATCCCATCCATTAATTTTTTTCTGCAGTTCGTCTGTCATTGGTGGAGTCAATCCTTCCGATTGACGGATGCTGTCATTTACCATCTCGTTGTAGCCATTTCCCATGAGGATATCCGGGTATGGGGATTTCTCACACCACTTTGCAAGCACCGGGGCAAACTGGTCGATCTGCCGGTCATCCGAAAACTCGATGTTGTCAAAGACGAGCTTCCCGCCATCTGCAGTCTCCCACGTTTCCGCCTGTGCGAGAATCTTTCCAGAGGTTTTGTCTTCGATTACGAAGAACCCGGCATCCGGGTTGGCAAGCCCATATATCATGGCGGTTTCCCCTTCACCGCCCAGATGCTGGCAGCAATCGGTGTCATAACCGATCATGACCTGCCGCGGGTCTTTTTCATCCATAATATAAGCTTTGTAGTCACCAAGCTCCACTTCGGTCTTTGGAAGGTTACATTTACAATCGGCAAATTTAAAATCCGGGTATGCTTTTTCAATTTCATTAATTTCAAGCATTGCCCTGCCTTTTGAAACCTGTACCCTTATGGAAGCCACGTTATCGGATGCATCAATGGTAATGCTGTTTCCGTATTTGACAATATCTTTAACCAGATCCTGGCTGACATCTGGATGGTGGACAACCCATTTGGCAAGATCTTTCAAATGCTCATCATTCTTTTTGTAGCTTTCGCACAACAGGACGGAAGCGTAGTCTTTATTCGGATTTTCGAGGATGACGTTTTTTACCATGTTTACATCGAAGTTCATGGCAAACAGTGCCGTTTCCACATCACAAAACTTATTCCCTTTGTCGCAGGATCTCATTGCCATGACTGCATCACGGAACTTCTTTTCCTCGAAAGACTTTACGATATCCTCCGGCGGAATATGAAGCTCCGTGGAGGCGATGGTAAGGGCATCAATAATCTTTGGTACCACACCACGGCTGTTTTCGTCCGCCTGGAACAGTGCCGTTAATTCCTCTTTTGCTTTTGCATCCACACTGTTTTTGATATCGTAAAATCCGATCATCTGAAAATTCTTTTTGATCTGGGCTGCCGTCTGTTCCAGTTTCCAGTTATGTTCTGCATTACAGAGTTTGGATACAAGGACCGGGGAATATACATCTTTTCCAATGATATCCACAGCTTCTTTTGCTATTGGCAGGCATTTCCTTAACGGAAGTCCGTCTGACTGCTCTATCACCCGATCGAAAGTTTTTTTGGGGATCTTCGTCCCCATGTAGCTTATCATAAGAGTATCTAAACAACCTTGTGTAAAGCTTTTTTCGATATATGTTGCGCCGTTTGGAATCGTAACAGGCTGCTACAGGCTTCAAATGTGTTATCATCCCAAGCAGCACCGGTATTTCCAAACTCATCATTTCAATCCGGTCGTCCCTCTTGTTCGTATTTGTCGTCCGGTTCAGTTCCGCAAGACGTTTTTCCCATTTTTCTCTTGACTCCTTCCACGTCATCCCTGTAAAGTTTTGATTTTGATATGACTTTGACGGATCAATTTCAATGTTGCTGTGCTGTTTTGTCGGATCAGCCCGGAACGTCTGATCACAATGCTTTAAAAGATTTACTCCGCGGATATGATCTTTTTTGCTGCATTTCGCACTCCCATAATTGCCGCCCCAGTTAACTGAAGACATTATTTTTTCCTCCTTCCTTACCCCTGCAACCACAATATGAAATAAAAAAAAGTTTGCGACAGGACTTTGGCAAAGTATTAGGTGCTATAGGACTTTGCCCCCAGTACTTTCTCGCATTCTTGCCTTCTTGTTTTCCTCCCACATTCCCCAACACACCTCACCCGCACCTCTCACCTGCTCCACGGAACCCTGTTCTTCCATCATCTTCCCCTCTCTCATTCTCACCCCACATTTACCCCCTCTTTTCTTGCCCCGCAGCCTTTCTCGCGCTCTCGCGTTCTCGTCTTCTCGCGCTCTCGCGCTCTTGCGTCCACGCTCCCCGCGCTCGGCACCACACTTCCTGCACAATAGTACTCGCCCACGCTCCGCCCAGTACTTCCTGCACAATAGTCCGCGCTCACACCACTCCATACATCATAAAATTCGCGGAAACCATCCTCCACTTCTCCCCTGTATTTTCACATCTTCCTCCACCTATATACATTTTCACACCGTATAGATAAAGCGTTCCCTCCACTTTTGCACATTTCTTGCATTCTTGCGTTGTTCCCTTGTGCTGTATGCTGTCCCCACTGCGCACTGCGTACCCGCTGTCCGCCCTCTCTGTACGCCATTCTGGTACAAAATGACCGCGCACTGTGCATCCATGCATCCACACACCGTGTATCTGTGCATCAGTGGCACCGCGCCACGGAAACATACCACCTTGGTGATACTATTTCTTGCGTTCTCGCGCCCCACACGTTCTACCCTCACTGTCTTTTTGCGCGTCCTGATGTACTTTTACGGTGTTTTCGCACGATTGCCCTACAACTTCTACAAACTCTCCTTCCTTTCCCCTTTTCTTCCCTCATTCGCCATTCTGCGGCGCCACACAAGCACATTTGTACTGTACATGCGCCGCATAGCACCAGCACCTGCAGTATCATAAGGCGGTCAGGCCGGCTCTGCCCGGAATAAACGCAGCAGATGACCGCCGGAACCCCTGCTTCTTCCATGTCTGTCCCACGTACTCCACACGTTTTCTCTGTCCTCTGCCCGGTGCCATACCAGTAAGGTGATACTACACAGTACCACTAAGGTGATACTTTTGTTTTCTTTTTACCTCACATCCCCTCCCCTTTACGTCCAGAATATCCCTGTTTTGCCCTGTTATTCCTGCTTTCTCGCGTTCTTGCGGTAAGATTTGTACCAGTAAGGTGATACGATACGGTACCACAAAGGTGATACTACATAATACCAGTAAGATGATATGAAAATGGATTGCCGCGGTCATTTCTGTATTCAGTACCATAAAGGTGATACTGTTTAGTATCAGTAAGTTGATACGAAAACGATAGGATCAGTATGTTTTTCTTTTATTTAGTATCAGTAAGCTGATATGAATTTGTGGAAATATGTGAATTAATACCATACGTGTGATACTGTTTCATATCAATAAGGTGATACTAAATAGTACCAGTAAGCTGATACTAAAATGGATAAATACAGGAAAACGTATCATACGGGTGATACTATACAGTACCATAAAAGTGATACTATCTAATATCATATAGGTGATACTATTTGGACGGATTTACAAGAAGATGTATAGTATCACCATTTTCCCGGTATCTTCCTCGCTACTATCCCGCCTGTACACACTGCCATGTTTTCCTGTATTTTCCCCATATTTCCTATGTTTCCTGTGTTTTTAATAGTATCAGCAGGTGTGTTGGGGAAAATGCGCGGGGGTGGATATGAAAATAGTATCAGTACGGATGCAGGTACTATATGGAAAGGGAATGTCTAAAAAAGTGTGTAAGTAAATTGTCTGATAATTTCTCCTTTACCTGCTTGACTACCTTGCTTTAAATGCCAGTCAAGGTAAGGGGTCCAACCTTGACTGGCATTTCTGGTATTTGATAAAATCTGAAGAGCAGGTTAGAAGAACTTACACAGTTTCTATTACATTCTCTATGAAAAAAATAGTATCAGCAGAAATCTATCTTTATCCGGGTATTTCCTTACCTAGTATGCAGAAATGGATTTACTGATACTATTTTCCACCGGAAGGCTGCTCTCCTGCTATATTCTTCCGGGGCTTTGGAAAGCTGCTACCGGAAAACTTTGTACTGTTTTTTGACCTAGAGGATTTCTTTTTACAAGAGGAAACCTGTTTTGACCACCTATCTTTCGTGAATATGCCTTGTGTTTTGACTGGGGTTTTCTGTTAGAATTGAAAAAAATAGTATCAGTAACTGGATATAAATGTCAACATCAAAATGTACAAATTTGCTTACCCATCGTCTTGCGTCATGTATTCCCTTAACCGGTAAGCTTTTCCGGTGATGTTTACCACATGTGCATGGTGTAAAATATAATCCAAAATTGTATTTTGCGATGACCTGATCATAAAATACATCATCTCCAGAACAAAAGCCTATATTTATATTCAATGGAGCCCGTGAAATAATCTCTGTAAATTCAACACTATAAAGGTCTTCTATGATAAA
>ENA-OPAC01001558-OPAC01001558.1-human-gut-metagenome-genome-assembly--contig:-NODE-1558-length-10418-cov-2.624916_pt1 | contig 10418 bp, 9 predicted proteins | sample MGYA00241052_ERZ501420 | MGnify/ENA primary metagenome ERZ501420 (study PRJEB25962, sample SAMEA2042513) | human gut metagenome | biome: human gut; feature: human-associated habitat; material: faeces... | reverse complement strand
AATTATGTATTGTCTAGGTCTATTATGTTAAACCCCAAAACTTGACAAAGAACCTGTTTTTTGCTGGGGGGAAGTGGGAAGCTTACAGGCTTGCAGCTCTCTCCAGGAATCCACGCAGAATGTCGCAGGAGGCAGCGAACTTAGTTTGTTCTTCTTCCGTAAGCTTCAGTTCAAGAATCTCTTCAATACCGTTTTTGCCGATTACGCAGGGAACACCTGCAGCTACATTCTTCTGGCCGTATTCGCCATTGAGTGCGGTGGAGCAGGGCCAGATAAGTTTTTGGTCGTGGAAGATAGCCTTAATCAGCATGCAGGCAGCGTTGGCAATGCCAAATTCCGTGCAGCCTTTGCCGTCAACCTCAATGTCGCCGGCTCTTTTAACCTGCAGCTGTAAATCCTCCAGACTGAGGGCAGCCAGCTCCGGACGTTCAGCGCGCAGCTGGGCAAAGCTCTTGCTGCCGATGCGGATGGCAGACCAGACAACGAAGCTGGAATTACCATGCTCGCCCATGCAGAAGGCCTGAATAGATTTGCGGCTGTAGCCTGTAGCGGCGCTGAGTACACGCAGCAGGCGGTAGCTTTCAAGGCTGGTACCGGTGCAGAAGCAACGATTCGGCTCCCAGTTCATCTTGCGGCGGATATGCTCGCAGATGATGTCTGCCGGATTAGAAATGCTGATCATAATACCCTTGAAGTCAACCTGCTTCAGGTGGCTGATAACCTCGTTGGCCATTTTAATGGAATCGTCAAACATATCAAGGCGTGTTTCGCCGGGACGGCGGCTGCGGCCGAAGGCCATTACCAGAATATCGGCATCGTTGAGCTCGCTGTATTCACCTGCGCGGATTTTTGCGTCATGACCGCAAAGAGAACCGCTGACACAGTCGTCCAAATCCAGTGCCTGTGCTGCAGCTTTTTCCTTAAGAATATCAATCAGTACAATATCATCTGCTTCACCGGACTGGATGAGCGCTAAAGCAACGTGAGAGCCGACATGACCTGCGCCGACGATTACAACCTTACGAGTTTTTAACATAACAGAGACCTCCTTTATGAAAACAGGGAACCGTCCCCACTTGTGCTGGAGATAGTTCCCTCATTTTTTCTATGCGGTAAAAATATGCCGGTGCAGTATTTACCCCGCTTAGCTATTTTATTTGTTTGCTTCTGCTTCGGCAATAACCTTATTGATATCTTCGATAAGAGCATCAACATCAATGCCGTGAGCACCTGCGCCCTGACCGATGGTTTCGAAATGAGCAGCCATGCAGCCGATGCAGCCCAGACCATATTCAGCGAAAACCTCCATGATTTCAGGATGGTTTTGAACGGCTTCAATAATGCCGGTATCTTTAGTAACCATTGTATAAGTCTCCTTTTTATAAAAATTGTACACATAATCCGTACTCATTCATTATATCATTTGTGCTTCTAAAAGCCAAATTTATTACTGAAAATTTTTTGCGAAATAAGCTTGACAGAGTTCACTTTTTTTTGATTATTTTTTCACATTAAGACGTGAAATACTTGCGTTTACAGCTAATAAACGATATAATGGAGAAAAGTGGTACAATGTGGGTAAAAAGGGGGCGGCAAAATGCTTTTAGGTGAATACGAACACACTCTAGATGCAAAAGGTCGTCTTGCTATGCCTGCTAAGCTGCGTGAAAGTTTGGGCAGTAAGTTTATTATTACCAAAGGTCTGGACGGCTGTCTTTTTGTTTATGACATGGAGCAATGGCATCAGCTGGAACAGAAGCTGGCAGCCTTGCCTATGAGCCGCAAAACAGCGCGTGATTTTACCCGTTTCCTCTTTGGCGGTGCCTGCGAGGGCGAATGTGACAAGCAGGGCAGAGTACTGCTGCCGGCAAACCTGCGTCGTCACGCCGGTCTGGAAAAGGATGCCGTGATTGTCGGCGTAGGCAGCAGAGCCGAAATCTGGGATGCAGGCCGCTGGAACGAATATAACGAAGAAAATGCCGAGGATGTGAGCGAGCTTGCAGAGCAGCTTGCTGACTTAGGAATATAAGATTGGTGTTGGCTATGGAATTTAAGCATACAAGTATCCTGCTCGCTGAGAGCGTGGACTTTCTGATAACAGATAAAAATGGTATTTACGTGGACTGCACCATGGGTGGTGCGGGGCACAGCAGTGCGTTTGCCGCACAGCTGGAGGCAGGCGGTCTTTTGATTGGCATTGATCAGGATGATGATGCTATTGCTGCCGGTTCTGAACGCTTGCTGAACAAATTTACCTGCAAAACCGCAGTTGCCAAGTCTAATTTTGAAAATTTTTCCCAGGTATTGGATTCCATGGGAATTGATGAAATTGACGGTATCTTTTTTGACCTTGGTGTTTCGAGCTATCAGCTGGACACCCCGGAGCGTGGTTTCTCATATATGCATGACGGACCTTTGGATATGCGCATGAATAAAGAAGCAAGTCTGGATGCAGAGTACATTGTAAACCACTATAAGGAAGAAGAACTGGCGGATATTATTCACCGTTACGGTGAGGAACGCTGGGCGAAGCGTATCGCACAGTTTATTGTGGCGGCACGCAAGGAAAAGCCGTTGACCACTACCTTTGAACTGGTGGATGTAATCAAGAAGGCTATTCCCAAGGGAGCAAGGCTTGACGGTCCGCATCCGGCGAAGCGTACCTTTCAGGCTATCCGCATCGAGGTAAACAACGAGCTGGGAATTTTGGCAGATACGATGGAAAGAGCCGTAAACCGCTTAAAGGGCGGCCGTATCGGTGTTATTACCTTCCATTCGCTGGAGGACAGAATTATTAAACAGACCTTTGCCAAGCTTGCCAAGGGCTGCACTTGTCCGCCGCAGCTGCCGGTGTGCGTATGCGGTAAAAAGCCTTTGCTGCGCAAAACAGGCAACATTGTTCCATCTAAGGCAGAGGTAGAGGAAAATCCGCGCAGCCGCAGTGCGCGCCTGCGTTATGCAATTAAAATATGACAGATAATAGCTGAGAGATAAATTTTGATGTTTTGATGAAGGGTGATTTTGATGCTTGCCAGAAAATACGATAATTATGCTTGGCAGGAGCAGCCTGCCGAGCAATATGAGGTGCAGCAGCCTGCCCGCAGAAAAGTACATAGACCTGATCCGAGAAGAGTACTGCGCAACAGAATTCTTAAAGCATTTTTACTTATTATGGCAGCTTATTTTATTGTTGTTTTACGCAGTAACGCTATGGTGCAGTACGGTAATGAGCTGGTGAGCCTGCAGCAGCAGGAGGCTCAGCTTATCAGCAAAAACAACGAGCTGAAAATTGAGGTTGAACAGCTGAAGGGACCTGAGCGTATTATCGGTTTGGCCGAACAATATTTGGGTATGAGTGTTGCCCGCAGCAATATTTATGTTAAGGCTGGCGGAAGCAGCAATTCTTTGGCTGTGCATAACAAATAAACATAGCCATTCAGTTTATATTGTGATATAATTTGAATGGGTTTTGGGAGGCAGCCTTTTGGCTGCCGTTTCAATTTAAATTCTATACTATAATTAAACTAGAAGTAATTTACGGCTTTGCTCCATAAGGGGCGGAACGTAAAACAGGGGGGTTAATAAATGGAAAAGCAATTAGCTTCACTCCTTGCCTTATTGCCGCAGGCTGAGGTAATTGGCAGTGCTGATAAAGTTATTACTGATGTAACTGCCGATTCCCGTGCGGTGGTAGCCGGCAGTCTTTTTATCTGCCTGAAGGGTGCAACTGTAGACGGACATAAATTTTTGACGATGGCTGCCGAGAAGGGCGCTGTTGCTGCGCTGGTGGAGGACGTTCCCGCTGAAGTACCGCAGGGGGTTACTCTTATTAAGGTTGCTGATACGCGTGAGGCTATGGAGCTGGTAACGCCGTATTTTTATGATTATCCGGGACGCAAGCTGAGAATGATCGGCGTGACCGGTACTAACGGCAAAACAACTTCAACAAATATTATTCGTCTGATTCTGCGCAAGGCAGGCTACAAGGTTGGACTGATTGGCACTATCAATATTATGATTAACGATGAGATCACCGAATCTCATAATACTACTCCGGATGTAGTCGATCTGCAGAAGACACTGTACGCTATGTGCTGTGCCGGTTGCGATTACTGCGTAATGGAAGTATCCAGTCATGCTTTGGCGCTGAAGCGTGTGGCAGGCATTGAATATGACTGCGCTGTGCTGACGAATATTACCCAGGACCATCTGGACTTCCATAAAACCATGGAAAATTACCGCGATGCCAAGAGCCTGCTCTTTGAGCATCTGACTGACGGCAATAAGCCGAACAAAAACGCTGTCTTCAATATGGATGACGCAAGCTCCGCAATTATCCGCGAGCGCACCAAGGCTAACGTAATGACCTATGGCGAAGGTCATGATAATGATATTTATCCGCTGAGCTTTACGGTAGAACCTAAGCATATGCAGCTGCTGTTGCATACTCCGGTGGGCGAAATGGACCTGGAGCTGAAGATTACCGGCGAGTTCAACGTGTATAACGTTATGGGCGTTATCGGTGCGATGCTGGCTGAAAAGATTGACAAGGAGATTATCTGCTCCGTACTTGACGGCTTTGACGGCGTCCCCGGACGTTTCCAGCTCGTTGAGGCAGGACAGCCTTATACAGTTATTGTAGACTACGCACATACTCCCGACGGCCTGGAGAACGTGCTGAAGACCGCACGCTCCATTACCCGCGGCAAGCTGTGGGTTGTGTTCGGTTGCGGCGGTGATCGTGACAACAAGAAGCGTCCGCTGATGGGTGCGCTGGCACTGGAGCTGGCTGACAACATCGTTGTTACCTCAGATAATCCGCGTACCGAGGATCCGGAGCTGATTATTGACGAAATCTTTACGGCGCTGCAAAATGTGCCTGAGGGCAAGCACGTTACCCGTATGAGCGACAGACGCGAGGCGATCTGCTATGCTTTGGCGGAGGCTGCTGCTGACGATGTTATTCTGATTGCCGGCAAGGGCCACGAAAATTACCAGATTTTGAAGGACAGAACTATTCACTTTGATGATAAAGAAGTTGTAATGGAATACTGGAGTGATAAAAAATGCTGAAGGCCAGTGAAGTTTTAGCAGCTACTAAGGCTGTTTGTGCAGATTTTGAGTTTACCGGCGTAACTACCGATTCCCGTGCGGTAAAGCCGGGAGAATTATTCGTAGCGCTGAAGGGCGATAATTTTGACGGCCATGACTATTGCGCCAAGGCTGTGGAGCTGGGTGCTGCGGGCGTTGTTGTATCCCATGAGGTTAGCGGCCTGCCTGCAGGCGTTGCTGTGTTCATGGTAGAGGATACGCTGCTTGCTTATCAGCAGCTTGCGCATGCCTACCGTCTGCGTAAGCAGGGCCTGAAGGTTTTTGCTATCACAGGTTCTAACGGCAAAACCTCTACGAAGGATTTGCTGGCTGCCTGCCTGAGCTGCAAATATAACGTTGTCAAAACTCAGGGCAACTTCAATAATGAAATCGGTCTGCCGAAAACCTTGTTGAGCATTCAGCCTGATACCGATATTGCCGTTGTGGAGATGGGCATGCGCGGTCTGGGCCAGATTGCCGAGCTGTGCAGCATTGCCGAGCCTGACAGCGGTCTGATTACCAACGTGGGCGAAACCCACATGGAGCTTTTGGGCAGCATGGAAAACATCGGCAAGGCCAAAAGCGAAATCGTGCTTAATCTGCCGGAGGATGGCTTTGCTGTGCTCAACGGAGATAACGAATACGTACTGCCGGCAGCAGGCAAGACCAAGGCAAAAGTTGTTTACTTCGGCCTGGGCGAAAACTGCGACTTCCGCGGCAGTGATATTGTGACCTCCGGTGCAGGCACCACCTTTACCTGTACCCATAAGGCTACGGGCGAAGCTGTCAAGGTAAGCCTGCAACTGATCGGTGAGCATAACGTTTATAACGCACTGAGCGCTATCGCCGGGGCCTTCTGCTACGGTGTGCCGATGGCAGCAAGCGCACAGGCACTGGCAACTGCCCGTCTGACAGGCAGCCGTCAGGAAATCGTTTATATCGGCGATATCACCTTTATCAACGATGCTTATAATGCAAGTCCTGCTTCTATGGAAGCGGCACTGAAAACCTTGGCGGAGGCCAAGAAGGCAGCGCACGGCCAGGCCCGTACTATTGCTGTGCTGGCAGATATGCTGGAGCTGGGAGATATCAGCGAGGATGCGCATCGTCGCGTGGGTCGCTGGGCTGTAGAAAATGGTGTGGATTTTGTACTGACCTACGGACCGCAGGCTGCTTATATTACGGATGAGGCTGCAAAGCTTGGCGGCAAGAGCAAGCATTGCGCTGACCGTCAGGAGGCAGCGGATGCTTTGCGTCTGATGGCTTCCGCAGGTGATATTATCCTGTTGAAGGGCAGTCATTCCATGCAGGTTGACAAAATGCTGGAGCTGTTCAAGTAAACTTAAGAGAGTGAGATTTTAGTAGATGTTAAAATTAATCGGAATTCCTGTGACTGCGTTTATCGTGTGTGCTTTAATCGGCCCGGTGCTGATTCCTTATCTGCATAAGCTGAAGTTCGGCCAGTCTATCCGCGAGTGCGGACCGGCAAGCCATATGGCGAAAAGCGGCACACCGACGATGGGCGGACTTATGATGCTGGCAGCGTTGCTGGTTGCTTTGCTGTGGGGCAACTTTACTCCCCATGTAATTATTGCTCTGGTGCTGACAGTAGGCCATGCGGTCATAGGCTTTATAGATGATTACATCAAGGTTGTAATGAAGCGTAATCTGGGCCTGACTGCCAAGCAGAAATTCTTACTGCAGTTCATTCTGGCCGGTGCCTATGTATATTTCGCCGAAACGCATATCCGCAATACGGAGCTGTGGGTTCCCGGCATCAATGCTGTCATTGATTTAGGCTGGGGTTATTATGTGCTGGCCTTCTTGCTTTTGGTTGGCACAACCAATGCCGTAAATCTGACAGATGGTCTGGACGGACTGGTTTCCTTTGTCAGTCTGCCTGTTACCATGGTTTTCGCTTTTATTGCTTACATGCAGGGTATGTTGGATCTGAGCGGCTTCGCTCTGGGCCTGACCGGTGCCTGCCTTGGTTTTTTGCTGTTTAACCGTCATCCTGCCAGAGTATTTATGGGTGATACCGGTTCATTGGCTTTGGGCGGTGCTATTGCCGCTTTAGCGCTTTTGACACGTACAGAGCTGCTGCTGGTTATTGTCGGCGGTATCTATGTAGCGGAAGCGCTGTCGGTAATTATTCAGGTTACCTATTTCCGCTTCAGCGGCGGTAAGCGTATTTTCCGCATGTCTCCGCTGCATCATCATTTTGAGCTGGGCGGCTGGCCTGAGGTTAAGGTTGTGCGTGTGTTTACAGCAGTAAGCTGCGTATTGTCTGTCATTGGCTTATGTCTGTGGCTTAATGCATTTGTATAAAAAATCTTCGGCTATAACCGTTTTGTCGCAAATTTTGCGGTGAAAGGGCTATAGCCTATGTATGTTTATGAATAGAGGGTGTTTCTTGATGACTAAAAAGGATGCTGTAATCGTTTACGGCGCAGGCATCAGCGGCCGTGGAGCAGCGCAGGTGCTGGCAGATAAAAAGCAGCAGGTATATTTGTATAATGATATGGACTGCACTTTAGAGCCGCAGCTGCTGCAGCTTTTGCAGAGCGTTAGCGGTGGCTTGGCCATCGGTCAGGCTGCATTTGAAAGCCTGCTTGATATTGCAGGGGTGTTGGTGCTTTCTCCGGGTATTGCCTGCGATAACGTAAATGTGCTGCTCGCAGAGCAGCGCGGACTGGAGGTCATCAGCGAGGTTGAGCTTGGCTACAGGCTGTATGGCGGTCACATTGCTGCTGTCACCGGTACTAACGGCAAAACCACTACCACTACTATCGTGGGTGAGATGCTCAAGCGTTTGCCGGTGCCTTCTGCAGTAGGCGGCAACATCGGTTTGGCACTGTCCAAGGAGGTAGAGAGCCTGCCTCAGGATGGTTGGCTTGCTGCCGAGCTTTCCAGCTTCCAGCTGGAAAAAGTCAGCAGCTTCTGCCCTGATATCGCAGTAGTGCTTAACCTGACTCCGGATCATCTGGAGCGCCATCATACGATGGAGGCCTACGGCGAGGCGAAGAAAAATATTTTCCGTCAGCAGGGTGAGGCGCAGGTTACGGTGCTTAATTACAATGATCCTATCGTGCGTACCTGGGGTGCGGAAACTAAAGGCCGCCTGTGTTACTTCAGCCGTAAGGAAAAACTGCAGCAGGGCATCTATATGCAGGATGGTAATTTTATCATCAGCTGGGACGGCAAGCAGGAAACTGTCTGCAATATCAGTGAGCTGCATCTGTTTGGCGGTCACAACGAAGAAAATGTGCTGGCAGCCATTGCCTGCGGCTTTTTCGCCGGTGTGAGCATCAGCGATATGGCTGATGTGCTGCGTAACTTCAAAAGCATTGAGCACCGCATTGAATACGTTGCTGATATTGACGGCGTACCGTATTATAATGATTCTAAGGCTACCAATACCGATTCTACGATTAAGGCTTTGGAGGCCTTTAAGGACGGCCACATCATCCTGCTGGCAGGCGGTCACGATAAGCTGACGCCGCTGGAGCCGATGATGGAGCTGGTGAAGGAAAAGACGGACGCCCTGATTCTGCTGGGTGCTGCCAAGGAGCGCTTTAACAAGGCAGCTGTTGCCTGCGGCGTGCAGAACATCGTGCTGGCCGACAGCTTTGAAGACGCAGTAGCCAAGGCGCATGCGCTGGCGCATAAGCCGCAGGTAGTGCTGCTTTCCCCGGCCTGCTCGTCCTTTGATATGTTCAAAAATTATCCGGAACGTGGTAACTATTTTAAAAAGCTGGTACACGAGCTGGAGGGAGGTAACGTTAAGTGAAGGTAATTCTTTCCGGCGGCGGTACGGGCGGACACATTTATCCGGCCCAGATAAAAAAGCTGCAGCCTGAGGCGGAGGTAAGCTTCGTAGGCACCAGGCAGGGATTGGAAAAGGATATCATTCCCCGCTACGGCTACAAGCTGCAGTTCATTGAAGTAGCAGGCTTTAAGCGCAGCCTGAGCCTGGATACCCTGCGCAGTGCGGCAAAGCTTTTTGCCGGCTTATATGATGCCTACAAGATTATCAGCAACGAAAAACCTGACCTGGTAATCGGTACCGGCGGTTATGTCTGCGGCCCGATTGTTTTCATGGCAGCGTTAAAGGGAATTCCCTGCTGCATTCAGGAGCAGAATGCAATGCCAGGTGTAACCAATAAAATTTTGTCACGTTATGTGCGCAAAGTATTTTTAGGTTATAAAGAGGGCGGCAAATATTTTCACGGCAAGGCAGAGCTGGAATATACCGGCAATCCTATCCGCAGTGAAATTCTGCAGCATACGCGTGAGGAAGCTGTTAAGGAGCTGGGGCTGGACCCGGCGAAGAAAACGATTCTCGTTTCCGGCGGCAGCCGTGGTGCACGCACCATTAACAACGCTATGCTCGAAGCAGAGCTGGCGCTTTCCGGCATAGCCGAGGTACAGGTGCTGCATGCGACCGGTGACGTGAATTATGACGCCTATATGGCGGAAATCAAAAAGCGCGGCGGTGTGGCAGATAACATTATTATCAAGCCTTATCTGCATAATATGCCGGTAGCGTTGGCTGCGGCCGATCTGGCAGTATTCCGTGCCGGTGCAATCGGCCTGGCAGAGCTAATGGCGAAGGGAGTGCCGTCGCTTCTGGTGCCATATCCGTATGCTACGGCAAATCACCAGGAGTTTAATGCCAGAGCGGTAGAGGCTCAGGGTGCTGCCAAGGTTATTCTTGATAAGGATCTGACGGGCGACACCGTTTTGGAGTTTATCGAGCATTTATTAGTACATGAAGAGGAATTGCAGCAGATGCATGCGGCGGCCCAAAAGCTTGGCAGACCGCAGGCTGCAGAGGTTATAGCCAAAGAGGCTGTGGCCTTGACTAAACAATAAGGGAGGGCCTCGAGTGGCTGAAAACAAATTAGCAAACCTGCATAATATACATTTTATCGGTATCGGCGGCGCCGGCATGAGCGCGATTGCTTATGTATTGATTAAGCGCGGCTATGATGTAAGCGGTTCCGATTTAAATGCCGGTCATATGTCGGCACATTTGGCGGAAGAAGGCGCTATGGTTTATATGGGCCATGCTGCCAGCCAGGTGGAGGATGCTGAGGCTGTAGTTATTTCTACAGCGATTCATCCAAACAATCCGGAGCTGGTAGAAGCCAGAAAGCGCGGTATTCCCGTGCTGCACCGCAGCGATGTGCTGGCTGCAGTGATGAATGCTGCCGACGGCGTAGCTGTTGCAGGCGCTCATGGCAAAACTACTACCAGTGCGATGATTTCCTGCATTGCGGCAGAAAGCGGTATTGACCCGACTGTTATCATCGGCGGCGAGGTAA
>ENA-OPAC01001557-OPAC01001557.1-human-gut-metagenome-genome-assembly--contig:-NODE-1557-length-10425-cov-3.999229_pt1 | contig 10425 bp, 6 predicted proteins | sample MGYA00241052_ERZ501420 | MGnify/ENA primary metagenome ERZ501420 (study PRJEB25962, sample SAMEA2042513) | human gut metagenome | biome: human gut; feature: human-associated habitat; material: faeces... | reverse complement strand
TCGCCCTCGCCTTTCCAGCCTCTTCTGCTGTAAAACGCACTGCATCATCCGTCACGCCGTTCTTCGCACTACGTACCGGCGGGAACATATAAGTAGCCGCATTCACCTGAATCTCCCTGCTCTTACCAAATGCAAAGATATCCTCCATATCATCCAGATTGTACTTCGTAAAGCTCGCATTGATATTCACAAAAATGCCCGCATCGTGCATCAGATCAATTGCCTTCGTAGCTGCATCATATCCGGTCGGATGTCCACACAGCTTTTTATAAGTCTCATTTCCACCACCATAAAGTGTCACATTCACCTTCATCGGCGGATCCTTCTTTAACCACTCCACGGTCTCCTCATCAATCAATGTCGCATTCGTATTAATTGAGATGAGTAACCCCAGCTTCTTTAACTCTGTATAAATCTGTCTAAAATCTTTTCTAAGAAATGGTTCCCCGCCCGTCAGCAGCAAGAAGAGCATTCCCTCTTTTGCACAGGCTTTTCCCATCTCAATCCATTCTTCTGCTGTATACTCTCTTCCCCTTGCCCGCATCTCTGCTTCACTCATTCGAATGTAACACATCCTGCAATTCATATTGCATCTCGGTGTCAATTCAAATGTACCGGAAAGCGGCACTTTATTGTGTGCCGCCTTCTGATACAGATATTTTCTAAGCTGCGCCTGCATTGGTGCTTGTTGTTTCTTCATGAACTTATTCCCCAATCTCTTTTAATTCTCAAGTATCTGTACTCCCATAATCTGACTGCTGTCCGGATTAAAATGTGCCGCAACTGCCTCAGCTTCCTTGCCTGCACCCACATTTTCAAATGGTGTACGGTAAGTAATTCCTCCAAGATAAGCACCGCCAATCTGCATATACTTATAATATACATAAACGGTCTTAAGCTCTTTGTCCGTCTTATTCTTCAGTGTAATCTTTCCATTCTCAGTCTTTAACTCTACCTTATCCTCTTCTAGTGTCGGCTGATCCATATATCCCGTAGCCGCATTGCCATATGTATAAGTATCTTTATCTGAAAACTCTCGCTTATTGCTCTCAAGTACCAGCGTAGAAGTTCCTGCCGGAAGATTCGTCACCTTAAAACTCGCCGTCTCATTGCTATTTACCTGAAAATCAATCAGCGCCACCTGAAGCATCTGGTCAGAATTGTTCGTAATCAGCATCGCTGTTACGTTCTTTGTCGGCTCGTCACTTCCATCTTCTATAAAAGAACCGGAATAAGCACCGATGGACTCAACCGTGAGGTTCGGATCGGAAAGAACGATTTGCTCTGCTTTTTCCGTATCCTTAGAATCATCTTTTTTGTCAGAGTCTCCTACTTTAGCTGAATAACCTTGAATCTTACTAGCATCAAGCGTATCCTTTCCTGGTTTAACAAAATCATTAGAGGACTTAACCTTTACATCTATGTCTGCTGGATTTTCTCCGTCTGCAAGTTCATGATAACCTTTTTCCTCTGACGTTTCTTCCTGTGAATTTATTCCATTTGGCTTTAGTGCAAAAAAGATTATAACACCTACCACTAATACAGCGGCTACAATAGCAATGATAATCCCTAATTTCTTTTTCTGTTTCATCGTGCCCTCCATTTTTCTCATCTTTTTATCTTTTACTATAAACTATCTTCCAATAAATTACAACCTATCCCTCAAAATCTCCTTAAACCTAGAATAGTGAGAGTGCACTCCACCCTCACTATTTTGTGTGTTTTCACATATTTTGCAGAAAAAAGAGAACTATCTATGTATGATAATTCTCTTTTTAGGGGATATTTTATTGTTTATAACTCTTTTAAAATCTCGTTTTTCACCGTATTTACTGCGTCCTGATCCGGGCGACAGGAGAGATGATAGACAGGAATCTGACACGCTGCATCCATCAAAAGATCTGTCATCTTTTCCATATACTCTTTATTCCATGTATTCATCAATGTTTCTCGGAACAACGGAAGAAATGCTTCTCGCCCGTAAAGTCTTTGAATGATATTTTCTGGTCCTTGTTCTATCACAACAATTGCTTTTATAGGAGCAGATTCATTGCGATAAATTCCCGATGTACCCGCATAAGGAGACCCAAAACCATAATACTCTCCATTCATTTTTCTAACGATTGTCCGATCTCCATTATAAATATCTGCTGCTTCATATTTCTCCCATAAATCTGCTTGCGTAGATTTTCCTGTTCCTGACGGAGCTGTAAACAGAATTCCATTTCCCTTCCAAGAAACAAATGAAGAATGGAGAATAAATGCCTGCTTTTCTAAAAGTGGAAATTCAAACGCTAAAAAGTTCCATATATTAGATCCTTCAAATAGTTTTTTATTTAATAGCATTTTTTCTGGAATACATAAATCATATTCTTTTCCTTCTTCTATTTGACACAAATCAATTTTATATACTTCATCTGCATAAATTGATTTTTCCTTAATAACTTTCATATTAGATTCACACACAACATTATATTTCACATCTACCATCTCTTCATTTTCAACAATAAACGGTTGCATGCTTGAGTGTATAGAAATTTCTGTCTGTCCTTTAATTTCAAATGGTATTGATGCTATTTCAAAAAAATATCTGTACATTTATCCTCCAAAATGAGTAGGTGGTAGATGATTGACTCATCTGCCACCTCTCACATCTTTTTTGTCTTAAGAATCTCTATTATCTTCTTACTCTAACTGTAGTAGTCATAAATTCATCTGACTCTTCATCTGCACTTACATAATGAATCTCTAATGGGAATGAACCAACTGCATTTGGTGCTCTGAATTTCAGTCCATATGTAACTGTTCCATCTTCATTTTTTGTCGTTTTAACAATAGTTGTCGTTAACGCAGTTTTCTTTCCATTATTTGTATAATATACTTTAAACTTTGGTGTTTCACCAACAAATACATTTGCACTATTTATTGTTACTGTATACTTATTTGTAAGCCAGGCATTTCTCTTTATTATGTATGAATCATTCTGCATTCCAAATCTCTTAAATACACTCGCAGGCTCTACATTGTCTGTATTTATCAGTGTTCCAACAAGCTCCTTATTTTCCTCTGCCAAAGGATTCGATAACTTATAACCTTTGTTTTTCAGATTAGAGAATGACACTCCATAGTTTCCGTCTGTATTACCTGAAATTACAACCAGATACTTATTTGTATCTCCAAGCTTGATACACTGATTCAGGTTGATTGTGTAATATCTTGCTGTTGAAGTCTTAACATCTTCTATCTTTTCAAGCGCAGTTCCATTCCATACATTTAATGCGGCAGTTCCTTCATTTGTCACATCTATTCCCTCTGTATTCACCAGCTTTGCTTCAATCTGAAGTGTACTGTTGGAATTTTGAGTTCCTTCTGCAACAAATGCAATGGATGCATCGCCATCGAGGTAAACCTCATTATTTGGTCCTGTATGAAGATACTGTAAGATTGACTGTGTATTATTTGCCGTATTCGTATCCGGATTATTATCTTCAACTTTTGTACATCCCAGTGCTTCCAGATGTTCAAAAGAGGTCATGTCTTCATTCCATACATTTCCAACCAATGCCATCTTGGCATTACTGATCGTAACACCTTTTATCTCTGTGGAATTATTTTCCGGATTTTCTGGATCTCTTATTACAACACCATTCTCTGTAATCTCACCATCTCCAAGAATCAGATCACTTATTTTTGTAATAGTTGCTCCCTCTTCATTGTCGATGTATGCTGAATTTCCTGCTGTTCCCATTGGGTTGTAAACACGTACACCATCCAGATATACAACACTATTTTTATTAACATCATCTTTAATGAATAATGTTACTGTATAAGTATTGTAATCAAGACCTTCTTCATGGATAACAGGAATCTGATATAAGTCGCCATTTGCGTAATATGTATCAACAGCTCCCATCTTATCTACATGCCACTTTCCATCTGTCTGATGTTCAATCGAATACATGATAGTTGCTGTCTCTGTTGTTGTTCTTGCAACAATATCGAATCCAGTTCCCTTGAATGTAAAGCTTGCTCTTGTGTTATAACCATTCGCTGTCATCTTTGTAGAACTTCCAGCGCTGTCACCCGTTCCTTTTGCATACGCATCGTCATGTCCATACTGTTCTGTCTGTCCATTGCTCTGTGTTAAATCTACCTCAGGTGATGTCCCTTCTTTCTTGGTGTCTCCAGTGTAAACAATCTTTGTTGTTCCATCTTTAGCTTTGAAGTCATCTTCATAGTAAACAACGCTTGCCGGCATTGTCTTGATTGTACCATTGACTGTTGTGCCAGTTTCTGGGTTGTTTGGTTTAAGTGTTTCATTCTTTTTTGTAATATCTGCTGTATAAGTGTAATTCTCAACCTTATCCATGAATGCAATTGGCTTGAATGTTACTGCGCTTTTTGCTGATTCATCTTTATTAATTACAATATCAGAACCACTAATTGTAGTTTGTGTATTGCCTTCTGCTGCAGTGATTTTTCCTAATTTAGCAGTTGTAGCCATATCACCTGTAGCTTCTTTATTGTAGAATGTACCGCCCTGGAATAAGCCATCCCCATTGGCATTTTTTTCTGCAATGTTTGACTCTAAACCGTAATCGAATACATAAACCTTATCGGTTGCCTTATATGTAAGTACAGTAATTTTACCTGTAAAATTACCCTTATCAGTGGTTCCCTCGTAATTTACATCATACTTTTTATTTGAAGATGTTGGTGTAAATTCACCCTTTCCATCTTTATTTACATTAGTTGTGATATCTTTATCACCTGTAATTGGAGCAGTCAGATCTGTAATAGTTACACCATCAGGTGCATAAGTAACTGTCTTTCCAGCTTCTGCATAGATTACATAATTTTTTGGAGTTGTTTTTGTCTTATTTGTTACAACTGCTGCAGATGTAGTATTGGCTACAATCGTTCCTGTCAGCTTCGTACACTTTGCTGTATCCTGTACCCATGTATCGTCTGCTCCTGGCGCATCTTCAACAACCTCATAAGAAGCACCTGCTGGAATACCTGCAAATGTAACTTTTTCACCAGCTTTTAATGTGAAGTGTCCATTCTCATCTGTTTTTCCCTTTTGAGAACCAGTATATTCCAGTTCATATGTATCATAGTATTCGCCGCCTGTCAAATCTACCTTTACTGTAAATCCAAAGGTTTTATCTTTTGGTGCATTTCCTTCATATTTCTTTTCTACTGATAAGCTACCAACCTTTGGTGTATTAACAAAGTTAACATATCTGTTCACAACATCCATCTCAGACGAATTAGCATCACCCATGTCAAAAGTAGCAACCGTACCTTTTTGATTTTTTATTGCTTCTCTTGATGTAACACTGTCATAAACTCCCCAGCTCGTCTTGTTTTCGTCATACTGTAATATTGTATCTTTTGGAATAGATTCTGTAATCTGGAATCCTGTTCCTGCGTAGAATGCACTACTGTTATCTTTATCTGTAGTATCAATAAACTCACTTGCATAATATGATGAGCTAAATGTAGCTGTACTATTTTTAGCAACTTGTCCTGGATATGTATTGTCATTGTAATCGTACAATGTATATCCTAAATTATCTACATCACTATAATTTGCTTCACGTGCCTTCAGATTCCTTGTCTGAATATTGAAATCAAAGTTATCAAGACCCTGTACTGCATTCTTTAATCCTGCATTTACGTTTGTTGTGTCAAGTGTCTTACTAAGAGTGAGACCTGATGGCAAAGGAACGAAACTGTATGAAATGGACATATTGGAATTCCACATACCACGTTCCATATAGTACATCTTTAATTCGTGTACTGTTCCAGACGTTTTCATATGATCAGCTAACGTAACGATCGTATTATCTGACTTCTTTACTTTAATATCTGAGAAGTTTACTGTGGACTTTTCATTATCTTCAGATGCTACTCTTCCGCCAGCTGTAGGTTGATTACCCAGCTTTGCATTAGATGTACCTGTTTTAATGGTAGCCGTCTGTGTTTCAAAGTTAATTTCTCCTTCAGCTTTTTCATGAGCACCACCCATATCCAATACCAATGCACCATCAATGTATACCCATACATCATCATCACCGGTAAATTTGAATGTCATAGGTGTATCATCCACATTTTTTCCATCTCCTGTTACAGTAAATGGAATCGTAAACTGTGTACCAAATCCATAGTTCAAATTGTCCTTATTTGAATCTGATGGATCAGTACTATTGAATGGAAAATATCCTCTATTTTTTTGTTTACTTGCATCATGAATTACTAAAGTATCCTTTCTTACAATTTTATTATTATCGTAATCATAATAAACGGTATTCTGTTCTGAATTAAACGAATATGTAGATACTCCCTTATCATTTGTTGTCTTTGTAAATGGGAACTGTAAATTGTTATAGAATCGCATATAATTACTCTGGTCATCATATGCCTTTTCATTAAAGAAAGGTACCTTTACCGGTTCACCATTGTTCGTGTAAGAAGTAATCAGATTTCCATTCTTGTCTAAATGATCTCCTACTATACCCTGTGCTACGTATTTATTGGTTTCATTGTCATTTGATCCAAATGCAACATTTGCGCCCTTCCAGTACCATGTAAGGTTACCACCTGCCTGCTTTGCATGCAGTAAATCACCAAAGTAAAGAGGCACTGGTGCATTATCATTATTCTTATCATCAATTCCATTCGACGCGTAACCCTTTAAACCTGAAAGCCATTGGTTCAATTGTGAATACGGAGCATTATTCGGTCCTGTCAAATTACCCTCATTGTAAAATTTATTTTCTGGTTGTTCCACACGTCCATTATTGAAATAATCAACTAATGAAGCATTTACATAAAAATAGGATGGAGTCTCACTTCCTGTGCTTGAATATGTAGTCCACATTCCTGTTGGAGTTACTCCTGTGGTTGATGCAAACGTATATAAGTTTTTTCCTCTTTCTAAGCCCGGCCATGTATCCGCTTCATTCCATACATGCTTGCCATTGGGATCTAAGCGAAGAAAATCAATATTGGTCGCCTCTGCAGTTGTCTCTCCATACCATGTACGACCATCATCCATCCTTGTCATAATAACAATTTCCGATTTCTGATTGTTCTCACTAGTCTTAAATGCCATAACTGCACCATCGCTAATCCACCTTGTTGCAACATTAGGGCGTAAATAAATAATTGTTCCCGATGGAAGCGTATCTCCTGCTGCCGCTTTTACGGGCTGTACTTGCTGCACAGGTATCACGCTAACTACCATCAAGATGGTAAGGATGATTCCGAGCAACCGTTTCTTAAATCTTTTTCTCATACTTTACTCTCCCTTCCCTTTAAATTGAGTATGATTAATATGTTATTTCTACTGCTACGTGAAAACATAGTTTTAGCAATAGATTTATTCTAAAATATTCTAAAGTTTTTTTGATGAAAATACAATAGGTAAATCGTCCCGAAAATGTTATATTTTGTATAATTTGTAGATTTATTTATATATAATCTAAAAAATTTGATATAATTTGGTAATTTTCATACTACGAAGCCATCTAAAAAATAAACATTGAGACTCGTTTTCTCATACACCCCTATTTCAATATCCCAGCCTCTTTAATGCGGTCCAAGAATTCCTGCACATCCGCCTTCACGGTCTCCTCATCGGCATCGTACTCATCCAAAATGCCCTGCACTATATTTTCAAATGTCGTCTCCTCCTGCAACATCTTCCAGATAGAAACTCCCACTTCATTGACCGTTATCATTCCGTTAAAATCAAGCACCGTTTTACCGGTTGGGATAATCACATAATCTCCTGCAATTTCTCTTAATACAAATCCATCGTCTACTCTCATTTTTTCTCCTCATTCTTTCTAGGATATTTCGTCTTTCTTCCTATATAATATAGCATGTCTGCTTCGCATCATCAAGTTTGAGTTGATTTCTCAATCTCCACCACAGCCACCTCCGGCAGATTATTCACCCTCGGCAACGGCTCGTTGGCGCTTCCAAGCCCACTCGACACGAACAGATGCAGCCTCTCCTTCTCATACATGCCATGCACATACTTTGGAAAATATCCCTGGTCTCCGCCAAACACTCCCCCCGCAAATGGCACGACTACCTGTCCACCGTGGTCATGTCCGCTCACAACCAGATCCACATCCCACACCGACGCCGCATCTCCAAATATAAAGGAATCCGGTCTGTGCGCCATCATGATCTTCAAACGGTCCGTATCCTGAAAATCCATCAGAAAATTCTTCACATCCTCCGGTGCCGCAGCCGCCGAATCCTTTCCATCCGCTCCAAATGCATAGGAAAACATCCCCCCAATCCGCAGCTTCGTCCCGCGAATATCCACATCTACATACTCCTTATCCAGAAAATGTGCTCCCGCCTTCTCAATCTCTGTTGGAAAATTCCAGTCCGTCTTCGCCATATAAGACTCCTCATGATTGCCAAGTGAATAGCACACTGGTGCCAGCTTACTAAGCTGCTCCACCAGCTTCACCGCAACCGTCGAATCCGTCGAATCCTGATTCACAAAATCCCCCACCATCAGAATAATATCCGGCTCCTGCTCCCGAATCTTCTCCACCAGCTTCACATTATCCTTTCCAAACTCGTGCTCATGCAGATCCGAAATCACTACCGCCCGCACCGGGTCCACAGCCTTGTCCGTCTCATACGAAAATGTCCTGACCGTCAAAACATTGTATGACAAAAAGATGCTCGCAGCCGTGATAAGTGCAACGAGGAGAATGAGTGAAATTGTTATTTTTAAAAACTTGTGTTGTTTCATGGTGATCACCTTCTTGCGTGAAACTTTATTTCAATATTTTACCACAATCAAGGCAGTTGTGCATCTGTTATAACCAATTTACTTTTACATAATCCCCCTATTTTGTAAGCGATGAAGCCCTGTCCTACTGCCAGTACCTGCAATTATCTCAACAAAAGAGGAAGCAACCTCCGCGTTCTCGCCCAAAGATTGCTTCCTATAATTTACATTGCACTACAATATTAGCTCACAAGCCATTTTTTTACAGTTTCCTCATCAAAATCCACACATTCAGCTATATCTTCTATTGAGTGACCTTTTTTCTGAAGTTTTAAAGCAGTTACTTTTGCCTGACGAATTCTGCCTTCTTCTCGACCTTCTTCTCTGCCTAACTCTCTGCCTTCATTTTTCTGTTCTTCCCACGCCTTACACATATCAATCACCTCTTCTTTCTCATCTATGTCTATATCCGTTCCTGCAAACAGGTTGATTGCCTCAACCGTCTCTCTGTCTACATTGCTAAACTTTTCATCATTCTGCAGCACTTCCTGCATCTTTTCCTTATCATACGCATTCTGCAGTACCTCGAAAAGCTGCCTGATGGATGTCCTAAATCCTGTAAAGTCTGTTATCTCCCTCGGTGCCAGCAGATTAATCCTGTAATCCGGTATGAATGGCAGAAGCTCTTCATCCACATCACCAAACATATCTGACAGCTTCCTTGGACCATCCCATTCCTTTGTTCCGAGATACACTGTAATCGTAATTACAGGAATCAGCTTATCCTCTTTCGTAAATCCCGAGAGAAATTCATCTGATGTTGCTGTATCCTTTTCTTTTCGGTGCTTTTTTGCTGTTTCCTTTACCTGATTTCCATATGCCATGACATCATAAAACATGTTTTTTACCGGAATGGCATAGTGTATATCGGACTGATTTTCTACTCCTATCAGTACCACATATGATTTGCCGGTATATTTGATGCTGGCATTTTTAAAGATATCCCTCAGCTTCTGCATCGCTATGGTCTTTTTGTCAAGTCCCAGTGCGGTCAGAACCTCCGTGGTGTCCCTTTCCTTAAGGTTTTCCGGCAGGATGACCTCTCTTCCTCCATACAGTATATTGTTGCACAGATCCGCAAACCTGGCATTGTCAGCAAAGTATTCCTTTGCCATTGAGTCTTTTGCGCTCAATCCTTCTCCTCCTGTTCTCTTGTGTGAGCAGGAAAATTTGGTGCCAATGAGGGTACAGTGGTACAGTTTACAAGGTATACATATGCTGTCCTTCTTTATGTTTTCTATATGTTTACATTATGATTATCACACTGTATACAGTTCATCTGCCTTCTGACTGCATTCTCTGCATTCTGTCTACATACGGCATTTCAATTCTCCTGCTGTTGATTGGTAATTAAAGTATCGAAAACTTCCATGTCCTTTGTAGAATGATGCGAAGTGGTCTGCCCTCTTCAAAGTGGTGTGCACCTGTAAAAGAACTGTCATGTGGTGCCGCTTACAGAAATATAATGCTTTGAGTAAATTGTAACATAGGGATATTCTTTTGTCATTAGGAAAATCAATGTATTTTATGATTTGTCTGTCCAAACACGGTAAACATGACCATGAATATCTCCGATATCTTTCTGGCAGCCGTGTGAG
>ENA-OPAC01001556-OPAC01001556.1-human-gut-metagenome-genome-assembly--contig:-NODE-1556-length-10432-cov-1.484051_pt1 | contig 10432 bp, 9 predicted proteins | sample MGYA00241052_ERZ501420 | MGnify/ENA primary metagenome ERZ501420 (study PRJEB25962, sample SAMEA2042513) | human gut metagenome | biome: human gut; feature: human-associated habitat; material: faeces... | reverse complement strand
GGAGTACAGCGACCTGAAGGCCAAACGTGATGCCACTAAAAAGGCGTATGAGCTGCTGGACGAGCAGTGCAAGGATATGGTTGTCCCGTTCGCTGCTGCGCTCGGTGCGAATGTTGCTGGCGAAGCCACGGGCGTTGATGGCACTACATGGCTTATCAAGTACACGCCTCGCATGAGCCGCACTTCCGTTGACATGAAAAAGCTGGAGGCTTTGTATCCCAAGGCTTTTAACGACTGCCTGATTCCGCAGCGAGAAACGAGTCGCAGCTTTAGTGTAAAGGCCTCAAAAAAGTAACTAGAAAAATCTTCTGTTATGATGTTGACGCTGCTTGCGAACTGCCTATAATAAAAAGCAGTTAATGGATACCATTTATCGCAAGCAATTTGGAAACTTACTATGTTGTAAGTTGTCCACCGGAACCAATCCGGCTGCTTGAGCTTTGACCCTTAACAAACTGCCAAGAGCGGACTTCCTGATTCGTCAGGAGGCCCGCTCTTTTTTATTTGGCGGACTACCAGTACCTTGCCCTTAGGTGCTGTTTTGAATAAATTGACCGAATCGCTATCTTGCGATACAGAAGCCTATATGGTTTTCTGCTCACTAATTAACTGTCTCTTGGAAGGGAGAACGAAAAAATGAACGTCAATTGCATATCCACGGTCCGCAATGCGCTGGACCCACACCTATCCATCGAGGCTGACGATATTGTTTATGTCCGTCTCAAAAATCGTCTTGTCAGTCTATTCGACCGGCCTGATGATGTCCCTACCCATCGAGTTTCCTTCGCTAAGTTTGCGGAAGAAATCCTCTACCCGAGCCGCGTTCGTGACGAGGGCGAAGAGGAAGTTCCCGTATTCGAGGAGATTGACGACGGTGTCTACCAGTGGCGCAATGTTGCGCCCGCTTGGCATGACATCGATGCAGGCGTAAGTGATGGTTTCATCCATTACTGCCGTTAAGATGTTTGACGTGATAGCGAAGATGATTTCGAGTGACTCGCGAGCACTTGATTGATAACTTCATTTGAACTGATTCCTTTTAGGCTTGCTTACCCGTTGTTTCCCTGCACTGGATGTAACCGTTACATCCAGTTTTAATCACAATAGTCTTGGAATACGTCCAAGGCTATCTTGTTCAGCACCATTAGGAGGTAGCAAAAATGAACAAGCAGAAAATGTCCCAGTCCGTCAAATCCATTGGCAACATAGCCGGTAAGACCTTCGTGGTCGTTGCCGCCGCTACCGTTGCCGTATTGGCCGTCATCCTGGCTGTCAAGGCGATTGGTTTCGTGGCACTCAATGTGCTGTGGCCTCTCGCTAAGGCAGCTTTTGGGCTGACGTTCTCTGGCCTCTTCGGTATCTTCCTGCCGTACCAGCTTGTGAAGCGCACCAAGCACTTCAAGGCTGGCTACGAACGGGCTACCAAGGCGTTCGAGAAGAAGAAGGAGGAAAAGCAGTAACAGCTTATTCTCCTTTGGCGGATGGCTCACCCCTTCGGGTGGGCCATTTTTTATTTATCGCAATGTTCACGTTAAAGGAGGTGGATACCAGTGAACAGTTGCAGGCGTATGCGTCACGTGATATAATATAGGAGGCGAAACCCAATGGAATCTCTCAATTCCGTCGTCCATGCCGTGAGCAATGACAAGAGCAATTTGGATGCCGGATGTAAAGCGCTTCTTGGCTGCAAGGCTATTGCGGCCTTTGTGGTAAAGAACTGCATTGCAGAATTTGAAGGCATGTCTGTTGATGAAATTGCAAATCGAATTGTTGGAACACCGGAAATTGGACTTCATAATGTCGATGACCTGCCCGAAAGAATCGATGATAAAAATGTTGAGTTAAAGAGTGTAAACGAAGGAACCCTTTATTACGATGTCCTCTTTGACATCCATCTTCCAGACAGCAATAAGGCAAAGGTCATCATCGACATTGAAGCTCAGAACAATTACTACCCCGGCTACCCCTTACTTACTCGCGCTGTATTCTATTGTGGCAGGCTTCTCTCTTCCCAGAAAGAGACTGTCTTCCACAACTCGCAATACGGAAAGATTCGCAAAGTATACAGCATCTGGCTGTGCATCTCTCCGAACGAGAAGGCGAGTGGAGTAATCAATCGCTATGAACTTACCGAGGAATGCCTTACCAAAGAATATCGTTTCCCCAAGCAGCAATATGATAAACTTTGTGTAGTAATGGCGTGTCTTGGTGACATTACTTCTGATAACGATTTGGTACGTCTTTTCTCTACAGTGTATAGTTCTGATGTGCCTATCGCAGAAAAACTTGAAACCGTCCGCAATTGCGGAATTAAAATCACAAATAACATCCGACAAGGAGTTGATAGCATGTGCAACTATAGTGACCTTGTGGAAGCAAAGGGCATCAAAAAAGGCGTCGAGCAGGGACGTATTGAGGCTACGGTGAAAAACATCGAGAGCCTAATGCACTCTTTGAATCTTACGCTTGATAAGGCATTGGATACGCTCGGGGTCCCCGAAGATATTCGGAGCGAGGTTTCTAAGCGCGTAACTGTAGCCCTGGAAAACAAATAACATTAACTGCCGTCCTCTTTCAAGAGGGCGGCTTTTTCTATTGCACGACTGTGCGATATGCGCACAATTATGAATGTAGCCATAGATACTATTCCTTTATATAATTCACAATTCCTGCCGTTCGGTTGCTACACCGAGCGGTTTTTCTTTTGAAAGGAGAAAACTCTTTATGAAATATAACGAATCTATCCCATTTGACCCAATGTGGTGCAGCATTATCGCTGCTGACCTGACGCACACGGGCGGTCCTCGCAAACGGTTCATCGAAGAATACGAGAGCAACCTTTGCTATCGTCGCTGCGCAAAAGAACTTATTGCAGACGGGAATGGCGTTACTGTGCTGCCTTGTGCCAAGCGCACGGAGGGACTAAAAATCGCAGCTGTCCTTTATTATTTGCTGTATGCGGATAAGGCACCCAAATACACAAAGTTGGTAATGCTGTTTGGCAAAGAATATGGCTCTGTCGCTTCTCTTGTCAGTGAAATTTATAAAAACGAAAAAGATGGCATGCTGAAATTGGCAAAGCGTATGTCTGGCCTTTATGGAAGCGAGATTGGGAATGTGGCAGTCTTTGCCATTTTCCTGCTTGCGAGTCCTGAAAGCTATCTGGAACAGAACCGAATGGGCTTTTCGCGTCTTTGCAACACATTATCTCAGATGACCCGAAAGACAGATGCAGAAAAGCCTTTGTCTGAGCAAGAGAAATTCTTTGTCCAATATGGTATGACAAACCAGAAGAACTTCTCTGACCTCGTGACGAATGCAGTTCTGGTATCTGGAACGAATGACCTCATGTTAGAAGATGACGATGGAGATATTGGTCATTTTGACTGGTTCTCTTTCTCTAACTACGGCGTGTCTTGTTCCGCCGAAATGCTGAGCACGCTGGCCCTGTTGGATGCCGGTGTTGCAAATAGCCCGGCTTATGACCGTACCATTACGAAGCAAAAATTCACCGAAGCTCAGCGTGCTGTTGCCAAGAGCTTATACTTTACCAAGGTCGGTGAAGATGGCAAAGTGGTGCGCGGCGATTTCTTCTCCTTGATGGACGATGAGCACATCAAAATTGATGACAATGGCCGAATCCTGGCGGATGAAACATCAAGTCTTGCTGTGGCTGCTATCGTCAATCTCTATAACACGATGCTGCCTATGTACATCGCAATTCGCAGTCTCGGCGAAGCATACAACGATGAACTGAAAGGCTCTATCTCCAATGAGCTATTTGGCGGAACGAAGAACTCCAATGAGGATGCACTGGTCAAGCAAATTGAACAGTTGCAGAAACAGTTGGATGCTGCTAAAGAGAGTGAGGCGCGAGCGATGGAAGCGGCAAACACCGCTGAACAGAAGCTCAACAAGAGCAAGAAGCGCGAAAATGCTCTTGCCAGCAAACTCGAAGCCGCCTACAGCGAAATTGATGAGCTGATGGCACAGATTCCAGAGTCTGCCGAGGAGGATGAAACGCCTACAGAACCGGATGAGCCTGCCGAGGAGAAGGCCGAAGAAATTTGCGATGGATTATAGTGGTGCTTTGGATGACATCCTTAAAAAGAACACTGTCGTGATTGTTGGCGGCAACCAGAACCTGATGAAGAAATTTCAGGTAACTCATCCTGACGCTTCTATCGTGGCAAAGGATATGATTGCTGTATGCGACCAGCAGATTCGCAACGCTGATGTGGTCATGTTCAAAGCAGATTCCTTATCTCATGCTCTGTACGGCAAGTGCAAGGCCATCTGCCATAAGTATGACGTACCGTTCTGCTATCTGCCGAATGTTGCATCTATCCCTCGCATGGAACAGAGTATGTGTGAACAGCTGGGTGACATTCTCGGTTGACGAACCGTGCGAACAGAATAAAATGGTAAATGTACGATAGATAACATATCATCTGCCGAAAAAGCAGTTGTGAAACAAATCGTGCTAATTAACAGTCTGTCAGACAAGCAGCTATCCTTAGTTGGGTGGCTGCTTTTTTATTTGAAATGGAGCGTGAAGCTAATGAAAAATTTTGTCCGAAACACAATGCAGCCTTCTAAAGAGGAATTGCGAGTAAGAAACGAGAAGGTCGCCCAGATGGCGATTGAACGCAAGCTCGTGAAGCCTCTCACAGGCGCACTTAAAGATGAGGCCACATTGGAGGGGGCTTTGCAGCAAATTATCTATCGCTTGAGCAGTGATACAAGAAGCTACGACCGGGAAATCAGCGCGTGTATGGATACACTCCGCAGACGCGGTCCGGGGCGTTATTTTGTGCTGGCGAAAGAGAATGCTGTATGGGTCTCTTTTCCGGCTGATGTTATCACGCCTGATACGGATGCTTTCAGTATCTGGATGTACTACAAGTTCAGCAACGATGTAAACGCTTATCTTGTACAGGTCGATTCCATCAGCATCGAAGAAATCAAAGGCAATGTTCAGCGTCTCGACTATCCCCGCTGTTTGGAGGTGTTGAGAAACTGACTACAAACAGGGGAGTAAGTAATGAACGCAACAGTTACTATCAAAAAGTGCAGCATGAACAAGATAGTTTATGCTCCACCAGTTGCAAACGGTTCTTATACCGTCTGCTTTTTTACGGCAAACCTAAAAGGGCAGGCGGCTGCATTTCCTGACAACATACAGAAGTGCGGGACCACGGCGTTTTTTAAGGTGTCGTCTTACCATCTGCCGAAAAGTCTCTTGAACAAAATGTCCTTCAATTTGGAAGGACATTGGGAAAAGGATACCAACGCAAAGAGCCAAGATGGGCATATTTTTATTGCCGAAAAAGCATCCGAGTCTTTGCCTGAAACGACCTCCGAAATCATTAAGTTCTTTGAAAAGAACTGCAAGGGCGTTGGCAAGGTCATGGCAACCGAAATTGCAAATGCGTTCGGTGCCAAAACTCTGGATATTTGTGCCCATCAGCCTAAAAAGCTCGAAGCAATCCCTAAGATGACTCCCGTCTTACTTGGTAACATCAATTCTGCCTGCCTATCTGCTCTGGTTCGAGCTGATGTGCAAGCGCTATTGAAAGATTCCAATGTAGAGGTGTCTGTCATTGACAAGATTGTTGAGGAGTACAGCGACGAAGCCACTACGATTCTGAGATGTGAGCCGTACAAAACGGTCTCTCTGCTCGGCTTCTCTACGGCTGATAAAATTGCTATGTCTCTTGGTGAAGATGCTGATTCCGTGCGCCGTATGCACGCTGCGACGGTCGAGGCCCAAAAGAGGGCGTGCGCCAGAACAGGAAATATGTGCGCAGAGCAGGATGCAATCAAGGCTCAGCTGCAAGTCCTTACCCCGGAAGTGTCTTCCGATGTGATGGATAAAGCAATTGTTGAAGTGGCCCAAACCTATGACATTGTCAAGCAAGGCAAATACTACTACGACAAGAGTGATTTTCTCACCGAGCGTAAAATGGCTGCCAAGATTGCGGAACTGGCCTGTGTAAAGCCGTCAAAAGAAGCCGAAATCGAAAAGGCGTTTATTGAGTGGCAGCAGGAGAACTCCATGATTCTTTCTCCACGCCAGGCGGAAGCAGTTCGCAACCTAAAGTACCGAATTTCTATCGTAACCGGTGGTCCCGGTACTGGTAAAACGACTTGTCTTCGAGCTATCATGGACGTGTATCACAAGGTTTGGCCGAGTGAGCACATTCTGCTGATGGCACCGACAGGCCTTGCTGCGAAGCGCATGGCAGAAAGTACCAAGACCAATTCAGCTACGATTCACAAAGCCTGCTGCCTTGTCCCGGCGGATAACAACAGTGGGTTTGTGGCTCAGAGCGAATGCAGAATTTGTGGTTTTGTCGGTATCGACGAAATGAGTATGGTTGGTGAGCATCTTTTCGCCTTTGCCATTGATGCTGTTCTGAACAGCCCATCCACTCGTATCGTGCTGCTGGGCGACACAGACCAGCTGGCACCCGTTTCGCGCGGCGATGTGCTCAGAGACCTGATTCAGTGCAGTGTCATCAAGACCGTTCGTCTGGATGTCAACTATCGGCAAGGCAGTACCTCTACCATCACTGATGCTTCTATCAAGATTCGTGAGAACAGGGCGTATTCTGGCATGACCAGAAATTTGAAGTTTGATGATGAATTCAACTTTATCTCTGTTACGAATCCTGACCAGAAAACAGAAGCAGACCAAATCTTATCTCGTGTGGTAGAGGAGTACCAGAAGGGCGTTGCCAAGTATGGCGTGAAGGGGACAATCATTTTGACCCCCACTCATTTTGATAAAGGTACGGCCACTGGTTACCTTTGCAAGAACCGTGTTAATGCAGTGATTCAGTCGGTGGTCAATCCGAAAACGGATACAAAGCCTTTTCTGGAAGTGAATCATCAGACCTTTATGGTTGGTGACCGAATCATTCAGAGAAGAAACACAGACCAAGTAATTAACGGCGACCTGGGAACGATTATTTCTATCAATAAGGTAGATAACGAGACTCGTGTCGAAATCATTTTCGATTCGAAGGAGGATGTTCTGGTGTATGACAGCAACGATGTCAAGGACATTGAGCTGGCGTATGCCGTAACCATCCATAGTTCTCAGGGCTCTGAATTTCCGTGTTGCATTATTCCTGTCAGCTCTTCTTACGGCCCGATGCTGACGAAGCCTGTATACTATATCGGCATCACTCGTGCAAAAAAGAAGCTAATTCTGATTGGAGATGAGGAAGCCCTGAAAAGGGCAGTTCGCACCACCAGAACCCAAGGACGCAAGTCGCTCCTCGGCCCCCGTATTCTCAAAAAAGTTCAAGCAAAATGATTTGAGCGGAGTTCCTCTACATGAGGACTCCGCTCTTTTTGTTTGTACGAATTGACGTTGAAATAAACGAAAGTAATCTCGTTGCTATAAGATACGAAGTGAGTACAATGGGTATTGTAGAGTTAATGGGTTGGGATGCAAAAGACCTGATTCCAAAGACGATACGAAAAATATAGCTATATTTTTAAGGAAAGGAGGAATAGTGACATGAACGAGATTACTCTGAAGAAACGCAATCCTGTTCAGACGCTCAAGATGGCGATGAGCACTGCCTGCGCAATGGGTACTGCTGCCATGATGAGCACCGTCTTTGCTTATGCTGACGTCACGTCTGCCATCAACAAGGTGTTCAATGTTGGCAACTCTGTCGCTAACGCTATCTCTAAAGGCCTGACCGGTATCGTCGTTCCTATCGGTATCGCAGTCTTCCTGTACTTCCTGGTTCGTATGCTGCTGAGCAGCGACCCCAAAGACGTCCAGATGTATAAGAAGCGCCTCATTACGACCGCTATCATCGTCATCGTCGCGGCTGCTGTGCCCGGCCTGATGAAGGTTGCCAATGAACTTGGCACGCAGGTCAATACCGAACTCGGCTAACGAGTAAAAGTCTTTGGCTCGAAGGACCCACCCGACGGATTTCGGGCGGGTCCTTTCTTTTTGAAGGAAGGTGAGTCCAATAAACTCTCTTACGGAACAAATCCGATATAAAGCCACAGTAAAACGAGCATTGCTGGCTGTGACACTTGCGTGCGGACTTACAACATGTGTGGCATTTGCTGCAACTACAGATATTGTGGCGCTTTTTCTTGGCATTATCGTGACAGCGATTGCAAAAATGCTTCTCAATGCTGCTGATATTATTGTCACGCCATTGCTTGCTATTACTTCGATGACCACACAAGAAATCGAAGCGTATATTCCAGGACTGAACAATTCCGACCCTAACGGCGTTGGAAACTTTTTCAGCTCTGCAATCAGCATCATTGCCTATACAATTGCTGGCGTTTTGCTTTGCTGCCATATCATTTCTTACCTTATCGCTCTTGCAAACGATGAGCGCTTAGAAAGTATTCCAAAGTTGATTTGGAATGGTATGTTTGGCATCGTTCTTACGATTGCCGGTAAGAACCTCTTGAGCCTGCTATTCAACGAAATCATCGCGCCACTTTCTGAAGCACTTGTTGATGGCATGCAGAGTGCAGGCGGTATGTCTTTCACCTTTGAAGGAAAAGCAAACGACATTATCTCGCTTGGAGATGGAATTTCAGCATTTGACATTTTACAACTTGGCACCTTGTTAGTTGTTCTGATAATGTTGCTACTTATTTGGTGGAATCTTGTCAAGTTGGTTCTTGAATGTGCTCAGCGTTACATCATTTGCGTTGTAACCATCAACCTGTCACCCCTTGCGTTTGCAACAGCTACTACCGAACAAACAAAAACGACAGCGATGAACTGGCTCAAAATGTTCTGGTCTCAGTGTGCCCTGCTTGTCCTGAATATTTGGGTTGTTGGCATTGCCAGAACAGCGTTGAACAACGGCATGATTGGTGGTTCCAGTACGGAACTTGTTACCTGGGCTCTTATTACTTATGCTTTTCTAAAGGTTGCTCAACAGCTCGATGATATGATGGCAAATGCAGGCTTGAAAGTCACCAGCATGAGTGGCCTTGACCCGTTTAGTGAGGCTCAAGGAGTAATGAGAAATCTTACGGGCATTGGCGCGGCTGTAAACACTGCTCTTGGCTATGGTAAAGGCGCTCTTGATACGTGGCGCAGCGACAAAGCAAGTGGAGATGGAAAGAATCCCACACTTACCGAAGCTGACTTGAACCGCGCAGAAGCTGACTTTGATAAAACCGATGCTCAACGTAAAACTGGTTTGGACAAAGGCTCTATCAATACAGCTTCCTATAACGATGATGCTCATAAGAAGGCAATGGAAAACGTCCTCAAGACCGAAGGTGCGCTTAAAGAAGGCGAACAGGTTGAGGGCGTCAAAATCGGCGAGGATGGTGCGCTTAACGCAACTGCCGTCAAGCGTGATGAACGTGGACGTATCACTTCGTCCCGTGAAATCAAGGCGACCAATACAGGTGATGGTCTTGGGCTGACGCCTGCTGAATCTCCTACATCTTCGTTGAAGGTTGGCAACGGCGGCAAGTCTGTAATCGTGGCCAACGAAAAAGGCACATTCAAGCTGGAATCTCAAGGCAAAAACGAGGAAGGCGAAAACGTCTGGAAAGCTACGCAGCTTACTGATGCGAACGGCAACAAAATCAGTGATGTTGCTCCCAAAACAGATGCTACGCAAACCTTTGCAGTTGATGCCGATTGGGATGATGACCCGCAGCATAAGAAAGATGGATATGCCGCATCTGCTGCCGCTTTCTTTACTGACAATCAAGAGACCAATGAATCCATGATGGACGAACTGGCGCAGCGAACCGCTGATGCTGCCGACATTAAGAAACAGCAGGACGAAGCTGAACAGAAAGATATTGCTGACAAGATTGGTATGACGGACGAAGACCGTGTTGCTAACATGATGGGTTCCGACTCTTCTGTTGACTATAATTCTGACAACGCCAAAAAGGCAATGGAAGATTATATCATGGAGAACAAAGACCAGAATCCTGGCCTTGCTCCGTTTGCAGAAGCGCTTGAAAAAGGTGGTCATATTACCTCTATGAGTATGGCCGACGGCAGCAACCCTACCGTCCCGCAGGGTGCTCTTCAGTTCGAAATCACTCGTCCGAAGGCTCCTGGCGACAAGAACCCGGATATTACTGCTGGCGCAATCTCGAACCCTGCAACTGCAGCACCTACACCTTCTGCAACTGCAACGGCCGAGACTTCTCCTATCCAAAGCGAACAGCCTGAGAATATGTCTACCGCAAAGCAGGATGTGCAGGTTGGAGAAACCACTGGCGATGGGCAACCGGCCGCTCAAAGTGCAGATGCTCCGGCTGCTGATAAAAAGCCTGACGAAGAGTCCGCACCTGTGGATGTTGAAACGCCTTTGGAAAGCACCAGCGTTCCCGAAACTCCTAACGGTGCTCCTACAGGTGAGGGGCATGACAACTCCGCAGTTGTCGGAGATGAATC
>ENA-OPAC01001544-OPAC01001544.1-human-gut-metagenome-genome-assembly--contig:-NODE-1544-length-10467-cov-1.650595_pt1 | contig 10467 bp, 9 predicted proteins | sample MGYA00241052_ERZ501420 | MGnify/ENA primary metagenome ERZ501420 (study PRJEB25962, sample SAMEA2042513) | human gut metagenome | biome: human gut; feature: human-associated habitat; material: faeces... | reverse complement strand
AAAGGATTTTTTATGACTTTAAACCAAATGTTTGATTTTACACCAGTTTATATTTATATTGTAGCAGCCGTTCAGCTTTTTATAGGATTCTCATTAAGTTTTGCCATTGGGCAGATTCTGCCCTTGCGTATTCGAGAATTTATGTATTACCTTTTTAGTTTTCTTTTTCTATTTATTCCTTTTCTATATGAAATTGCAACAGCCAATGTACAGTCTGGAATGAGAAGCTTTCTTTTTTACCTCGCTCTTCTCATCACAATTTTTTTATTTACCAAAGAATCTTTCTTAAAAAAATTATCGCTGTTTTTTATCCTGGTTTTCTTTGATGGTATCTTAGAGATTGTTATTTGTTCTCTTTACTGGAAAGGAATCTGCGAAAAATTATTCGGTCTTCACTATACCCCGTATATTAATGTTCCTAATCAAAAAGTATCTACTATACTTATTTTCTTTTTACCTGCTGCCCTTGCCGAAATAGCATTTAACTTTCTCTTTCCTCTATTATGGAAAAGATATATTCGGTTTATTCATCTCACAACGTTTGTGGAAATGATTCTGCTTCCTGTATTATGTACAAATGGATTTCTTATCTTTTTACCTGAATTATTCGGAATGACCGGCTGGATTCTCTTGTTTTTTATTCTATTTGTTTTAAGCCTTTTATTTTTGCATGCGGTGACTCAAATTCCAGTCATCTTAAAACAGATTCGGGTTAATAAAGAAAAAAAGAAGCGAATTGAAAAACAAATATTTATTTACAAACAATATCAGGAACAAAATATTCTTCTTCGCAGGCAAAATCATGATATGAATAATCATTTACAGGCACTCTCCTTTTTACTGTCCCAAAATCGGATAGATGATATGAAAAAATATATTAAGGAGCTTTTAAAGGAATAAACTGATAATACATGTAAAAGGCTTCTGTTGCAAACCTTCTGTCGATTTGGTATACTTAATGTAAGTGTAGAACACACCAGAATTGTCAGCACAGGAGGATAGAACAATGATTAAGGCGACAAGCTGCGGTGGTGTTGTAATATTTCGGGGAAAGATACTTCTGTTATATAAGAATTATAAAAACAGATATGACGGATGGGTTCTTCCAAAAGGAACAGTGGAGGCAGGGGAAGAATATAAAGAAACTGCCTTAAGAGAAGTTCACGAAGAGACAGGAGTAAAGGCTTCTGCAATAAAGTACGTAGGAAAGAGCCAGTATACATTTAATACCGCACACGATGTAGTTGTAAAGCAGGTACACTGGTATTTAATGATGGCGGACAGCTATTACTCCAAACCTCAGAAAGAAGAATATTTTGAAGATTCCGGCTACTATAAGTACCACGAAGCATATCATTTGCTTCGCTTCCCTAATGAGCGGCAAATATTAGAAGATGCCTACCAGCAGTATATTGAATTAAAGAAAGCGGGATTGTGGGGAACAAGAAAGTATTTTTAATTCTGATTTCGTTTGAATAAGAGACACCCTTTAAAGGCAAATAAATCCCTATCTGTGACTTTAATCGTGGCGAGGAAAATACCTCATTCGGTATTTTCTCTTGCTCCGAGGTCACAGATAGGGATTTATTCGCCTTCAGAGGGCTATCTTTGGCTAGATTTAGTTTAATCAGAATATGGTTGGGAGAATTTGGGGATGACGCATGTAATTTAAGAAGGTACAACGAATTTGTGATAAAAAGAATTTTACTAAAAAGCTATGTGTATTGCCATTTCTGAAGATATGATTTTTCAAACACGCTCTAGTATAGTAAAAATAGAGTAAAAAAATAAGCTGTCTACTTTTTAGTAAGACAACTTTCTTTTAAAAAACATATTGAATGCCGCTGATGGGACTCGAACCCATATGGTTTCCCGTACGATTTTGAGTCGTATGCGTCTGCCAATTCCGCCACAGCGGCATATAGAAATTAGTCACAGCTAATGCAACCAACTTCTATATATTATCATCTGATTGTTATATTGTCAAGAAAAATTTATTGATTCGTCTGTGTAGATTCGATATCTGTTTTCTGACTATAATATTCTTTCATATTATTATTGTAATAAGAATCAAATACTCTTTTAGCAATCGGGACAGCATACTTACTTCCAGCGCCGACGTTCTCAACAAGAACACAAACAACTAAATCCGGGTCTTCTACATTAGAATAGCCAACGAACCAGGCATGTGCATATTTGCCCTCATTCTCTGCAGTTCCTGTCTTTCCTGCGGCAGTATATAAATCCGTATCTAAGTTATAACCCGTACCACTGGTAACTACTTCCCGAAGCATTTTCTGGAGCTTTTTCGCATCTTTTTCTGACATAAGATCGGCATAAATTTCAGGGATAGTTTCTTTTACCGTTGTTCCATCTGCTCCTTCTACATGGTCAACGACATATGGCTTCATCAAAGTGCCTTCGTTTGCAACTGCACACATAAGGAGAGCGTTGTGGAACGGCGTCATCAACGTATTTCCCTGTCCAATGACCGTTTGTGGGATTTCACTCTTGTCTGAATTTTGGGTTAATTCAAAACGACTCTTTTTTACTGCAAGATCAAAAGGAATCTCCTGATTGAACAGACATTTTTTATTTAGTGAAACAAAATTCTTTATGTCCAACTTACTACCTAATGTGACAAAAGCAGTATTGCAGGATTTTGCAAATGCCCTGTCTAAATCAACTTCACCATGTTCCTCATTTTCATAGCAGCTGATACGCACGCTATTAACAATCGTCTGTCCGTCACATTCATAACTAAAGTTCTTATAAGAGTTCGGATGTTCTTCCATGTATTCTAGCGCTGTCAGTACCTTATAGGTGGAACCTGGCGGGTAAAGCCCCTGCGTTGCTCTGTTTAAGAGGCAGCTTTCTGAAGAATCAGAAGTAATCTTATCCCAGATATCATCTAACTTATTCGGATCAAAATCGGGCTTGGAAACTAATGCTCTTACCTTTCCTGTTTTGGGTTCGATTGCCACTACCGCTCCCCTATAGTCCTCTAATGCTTCATAAGCGGCCTTTTGCAGACGGGTATCTAACGTCGTTATTACATTATCTCCGATATTCTTCTTGCTGGCAACACCGTTACTGAGCTGCTTCATCAGTTTTTCGTGTGATGTCAAAAGATCACTGTTACAAACAGATTCCAGTCCTGCCTTTCCATAACTGGTATATCCAATGATGTGTGCAAACATATTTTCGTAAGGATAGTGCCGTATCTCATCTCCAGCTTCATTATTCTCAGAATATGCAAGAATCTTCTGGTTCGCACTTAAAATCTGACCTCGTTTTGTCTGGTCAGAGAGAGAAGAATTTCTCTTATTATAAGAACTTTGCGCTACGCTGCTGCTATCCTTTAAGGTAAATTTCACCACATAGCCAATTAACCCCAGAAAAAGTGCGACAACAATAATACTTGTCTGTAGCATATAACGGTTCGTTTTTAATTTTTTCCCTCTTCTTGGAGTAAATAAGCTCTTTATATCAAAAAATAAGGTTTCCTTTTGATCGTGCCTGCGAGATTCTCTTCGTTCAGTCGTATTTTTTACGGTCACTCTCGTCCGGCTGCCCTGCTTGTTCTTCTTCATTCTCATCAACTTTGTAAGCTGATCCAATTTCCATTTTTATTTGCTCTGCTGTTCTCTCACCTATCATTAAGCTGAACTCTTTTTTTACATAAGCTATTATTGCTTGATCTAGTTCATCACCAGCAACTCTTAATGATTTGCTTGTTACAATTCCACCTAAAGAAATTATTGCAACTTCAGTAGTTCCTCCACCAATATCAACAATCATACTACCTGTTGGTTCTCCAACTGGAAGCCCTGCTCCAATTGCAGCTGCCATTGGTTCTTCCATTAAAACTACATCTCTAGCTCCAGCAAATTTAGCAGCTTCTTCTATAGCTCTTCTTTCTACTTCTGTTACTCCTGAAGGATAACATACTATAATTCTTGGACTTGTAAATGCACTTTTACTTGTTACTTTTTCAATTAATTTTTTTAACATAGTTTGTGCTACTTCAAAATCTGCAATTACCCCATCTTTAAGTGGTCTTATTGCTACTATATTTCCTGGTGTTCTACCAATCATAAGTTTTGCTTCTTGACCAACTGCTAATGGTTTTCTTGTATTACTATTTATTGCTACAACTGATGGTTCACTTAATACTATTCCTTTTCCCTTTACAAATACTAATGTATTAGCTGTTCCTAAATCTATTCCCATGTCTTTATTGCTACTGAAAAATCCCATATGAATTCCCCTTTCGATTATATAATTCCTTTTTCTTTTAAACTAACATATTTATTATTACCAATTATGATATGGTCTAACAATTCAATCCCCATAATCCTTCCACATTCTTTTAATCTAATAGTAATATTAATATCTTCTTTACTTGGATTAGGATCTCCAGAAGGATGATTGTGGCAAACTATTATATTTGCACTTCATCTTTGAACTGCTTCTTTAAAAACTTCTCTTGGATGAACTACTGATGAATTCAATGTTCCTTTAAATATGTCTTTCGTACTTATAACTATATTTTTTGTATTTAATAATATAAGCTTAAATACCTCTTGATTTAAATTAGCCATTTCATTAATTAATAATGCAGAAACATCTCTTGGTGATGAAATTTTAATTTCTTTATTTTGAGATTTTAATGTTCTAACCCTATTAACTATTTCCATAATGGCAATTATTTGACAAGCCTTTACTTTTTTAATACCTTTAATTTTACTTACTTCTTCATAACTTACGTCTAAAAGTCCGTCTAATCCATTTAGTTCCCAAAGCAATCTTTTGCTTAATTCTATTACATTTTCTCCCTTTGTACCTGTTCTTAATACTATGGCTAAAAGTTCATCATGAGATAAAGTATTTACCCCAAATTGAAGTAACTTTTCTATCGGCCTTTCATTTAATGGTATATCATTTACTCGAATATTATTTTTCATATATACTCCTTATAAGTAATAATATACCCATTCCCCCTAAATTATAAAACGTTCTTTATCATCTTATTCAATAAATTTAATGGTAATCCAACTACATTATAGTAACATCCATTTATTTTTTCAGCAAACACGCCACCATATCCTTGAATTCCGTAGGCTCCTGCTTTATCTAAACATTCACCACTTTCTATGTATCTCCATATTTCATCATCAGAAATCTCTGAAAAATAAACTTCTGTATAAAGACATTCACTTTTCATTATATTCTTTTGATTATTAATAACTGCAACTCCAGAATAAACTCTATGCACATTATTACTTAATAATTTAAGCATTTCAAATGCATGATTTTTATCCTTTGGTTTTCCTAAGATATTATTGCCTATAACAACAATTGTATCTGCTCCTATTATTATAGAATCATTATCACAATTTAATGCTACATCTTTAGCTTTTCCTTCAGCTAGTGTCTTAACATAATTTTCAATATTAGTACTAACTTCTACTTTCTCTTCATCAAAATTACTAATCTTAACTTCAAAATTACTTACTATCCTAGATAATAAATCTTTTCTACGCTCTGAAGCAGATGCTAATATAAATTTCAAACATATCACACCCTACAGTTATTTATTATTTATTATTGCCAATTAAATACCAGTCTTACACCCGACCTTTAAAATTTAATTTAAAACATAATAAAAAAAGAGGTAAAATACTTGCCATCTACCTTTTTTCTAATATAGTTTATCACTTAATAGATGTTCAAACAAGCATTTTCCTCTTTTTATATATGAATTTTTTGTAGAATATTATCTATATTTCCTTAAATATCTATATATTATTTTCATAAATTTTCATGTCTGACATCATTATTTTTTTAATTAATTAAATCTTAATTAATTTTTAATAAAATAGCATATAAATACTGCATTTCTCCTGCAACATCTTCTTTTTTTATTTCTGTAGCCATGTCACTAACATGATTTTTTAATTCAGTCAACACATCACTTTTATCACCTTCACTTATATTTTCAAGATTTTTAACCCAACTTTTAAAATCCGATGTATCTACAAACTTTACATTTCCATTAAAAGCAGTATCTAATATATTTAAATAGCCATCAAAAATTCCAGCAATTTGACTTTGAATTTTATCTCTTGCATTTAAATCAAATGATACCCTTGCACATTCTATGCCATTAGCAGTTAACTTATCCATTATTGCTTGCCCCTCTTCAGAAGTATATACTCCTGCTAAAACTTTAAATTTATCTGCATCATTATATATAAATGCTCCATAGTCATTTGCAACTTTATTATATGCTTCTTTAGCATATCCCTCATTTGCAAAATAACCACATTGTATTGCCATAAAACTTGTATTAATATTTCCTTGTACAGCATTTTCAGCACCTTGATTACTTTCCGCATTATTAGAAACTACCTCACTAACTGTATCTTTCCCCTGCTCTACATTACTAGAGTTTACTTGACTTTTATCAGCATCATTTAATGGTAAAAAATGAATAATTATATTTGCAAGCATCACTCCAACAATTACAACAAATACACTCATAGTTAAAAATGATAATACTGTTTTTAAAAGACCTGTGTTTTTTTTATTTTTCTTATAGTTATATCTTGTATACCTCACTTTCTCATCCACCTCTTCTCTCACTTTACTTAATTTATTATATTAAAATATATTCTTTATTTTGTTTATATATACATGACAAAATAACTTTTATAATTTATCCATAATCACTTTTTATTTAATATAAATATATAAAAAGACGAAGATATATAAACATTTATCCTTTATTCTTATACAGGATAATTTTTTCATATCTTCGCCTATAATAATATTATTTTATTGATTTTAATATTTCTAATAAATATTCATAACAATTTTTAACGGATGAAATACTCATATGCTCATCGGGTGTATGAACATCATAAAGATTTGGTCCAAAGCTTATCATATCTAAGTTTCCAAGTCTTTCATTAAATAATCCACATTCAACTCCAGCATGAATAGCTACAATTTTTGCTTCTTCTCCATACATTTCCTTATGCACCTTTTGGCATATTTCTCTTATTTTTGAATCAGGATTATATTCCCATCCAGGATAATCTGATGTAGTTTCAAATTTTCCACCTAAAAGCTCTACTATAGTTTTGCTTCTTAAAACTATTTCTTCCTTTAATGATGGAATTGAGCTTCTAATTGCTGAATCAAATTCAACAACATTATTTTTTTCACTTACTATTCCTAGATTAGTTGAACTTTCTACTAATCCTTCAATTTCTGTACTCTTTGTATTAATTCCATTTGGATATATATATAATAAATCTACAACTTTTTGAGTGCATTCATCAGTAAATTCTTTATTTTCATCACTATTAATTAAAATCCCTTCAATTTTTACTCCTGGATCTTGTGCTCTTAATTCATTTTGTATAATATCATTCCAATTATTTATCACTTCTATAACTGTATTTTCATCATTTTCATTAACAGAAATTATCGCTTCTGCTTCTCTAGGAATTGCATTGTTTTTAGAACCCCCACTTAAAGTAACAAGATTGTATTTAACTTCTCTTAATAATCCCTTAAGTACTCTTCCTAAAATCTTATTTGAATTTCCTCTTTCTTTAATTATATCCATACCAGAATGACCACCCTTTAGTCCTGATATATTAATTTTTATTAATTTTTTATTATTTATATCTTGAGTATTTACTTCTAAAGTAGCTTTACTTCTTACTCCTCCTGCACAACTAACTAAAAGATATCCCTCTTCTTCATTATCAAGATTTATTAATATCTTTCCTTTTAAGTGCTCATTATTTATTGCCATTGCCCCAGACATTCCTGTTTCTTCATCAGTAGTTAATAAAACTTCTATTGCTGGATGTGGAATATCATTTGAAGCTAATATAGCCATAGCATATGCTACTGCAATTCCATTATCAGCGCCTAATGTTGTATCCGTTGCATATATATAATCATCTACTCTTCTTAATTTTAATGGTTCTTTTTCAAAATCATGTTCTATTTCCTTATTTTTTTCACACACCATATCCATATGACCTTGAATTATTACTATTGGTGCATTTTCATAACCTTTAGTTGCTGGCTTTTTTATAATAATATTTAATGCATCATCTTGAATGCTTTCAAGCCCTAAGCTTTTACCAAAGTTTAATAAATAATTACTTATTGCTTCTTCATTTCCTGATCCTCTTGGAATATTTGAAATTTCTTCAAAATACTTAAAAACTGCTTTCGGTTCTAAATTTTGTAAAATATTCATTTTATAGTCTCCTTACTGTTTAATTATGTTAAAATAATTATATATCAATTAGTATATCATAATCCATATAGAACAATTTTATTTTTAATAAAGTGAGGTGTTTTTATGCAAAAAACAAAAATGATTTTTACTATTGGCCCATCAAGTGATAGCGAAGAGGTTTTAACACAATTTATTCAAATTGGCATGAATGTGGCTAGATTAAATTTTTCTCATGGAACACAAGAAGCTCATAAAGAAAAAATAAACTTAATAAAAAAAATTAGAACTAAACTTAATACTCCAACAGCAATAATGTTAGATATTAAAGGCCCTAAAATAAGAACTCATAATTTTATAAATGATGGAGTTGAATTAAAGGAAGGGCAAAACTTCATCTTTAAATGCAATAAAGAAATTTTAGGAAATAATAAAGAATGTTCTATTTCTTATTCAGAGCTTTATAAAGATGTTCATATAGGTGGAACAATACTAGTTGATGATGGATTAATTGCTTTTAAGATTATAGATATAAATCGTAGTGATATAATTTGTAAAGTATTAAATGATGGAATTATTAAAAATCATAAGGGGGTAAATGTACCTAATGTAAGCATCAATCTTCCTTCTGTAACTGATAAAGATAAATGTGATTTAATATTTGGATGTAAAATTGGTGTAGATTTTGTTGCTGCATCATTTATTAGAAAATCATCAGATATAAAAGAAGTAAGAGAAATTCTCAATTCCCATAATGGTAATAACATCCAAATAATAGCTAAAATCGAAAATCAAGAAGGTGTAAATAATATTGATTCCATTTTACAAGAAGCTGATGGAATAATGGTTGCTAGAGGTGATATGGGTGTTGAAATTCCTATTGAAAAAGTGCCTATTATTCAAAAGAAAATAATAAGAAAATGTAATGAATCTGGAAAAATTGTAATTACAGCAACTCAAATGCTTGATTCCATGATAAGAAATTCATTACCTACAAGAGCCGAAGCTTGCGATATTTGTAATGCTATTTTTGATGGTACTGATGCAATTATGTTAAGTGGTGAAAGTGCCAGTGGGCAATATCCAATAGAAGCAGCCAAAACTATGTCTAAAATAGCTAAAGAAACTGAGCTTCACTTAGATTATAATTATTTAAATCAATGCTTAAAAGAACCTGCAATGTATGATTTTGCAGAAGCTATTAGCTATTCTACATGTAGAACCTCTAATGTACTTAATGCCAAAGCAATTGTTGCTGCAACTAATTCTGGTTCTACAGCTAAACTTGTTTCTAAGTATAAACCTAAATGTCCTATTGTAGCAATAACACCACATGAAGAAGTATTGCGTGGATTAAGCTTAAATTTTGGTGTTTATCCTGTATTATGCCAAGAATTTGCAAATACTGATGATATTTTAAACGAATCAAAAAAAATCGTTACAAAAATGAACTTAGCAAATAAAGGCGATGATATTATTATTGCTGCTGGAATGCCAACAAATTATACTGGTGGAACAAATATGCTTAAAATAGAAAAAATTTAAATTATTTTTAATTAAAAAGATGTAGTAGATTTGTTTTTCCACAAATCTTACTACATCCTTATCAGTAATAAAAAATACTTATGTTATTTTTTACTTAAAATTAATCAAATAATCCCTTAAATAAATCACCTAATGTAACATCTTCATCATTATCATTATATTGTAAATATTCATTTGATCTTTCAACTGCATCTTTTATACTTAAAGCAATTCTTTTATTTTCTTTATTAACATCAAGAACCTTAACTTTTACCATTTGTCCAATTTCTAATACATCAGATGGTTTAGCTATATTTTCATCAGTTATTTCATTTATATGAACCAATCCTTCAACACCAGGGAATAATTCTATAAAAGCTCCAAAAGACATAAACTTAACAACTTTTCCTTCTATTATATCTCCTGATTTTATGTTATCTGAATGAACTTTCCAAGGCTCCTTATCTACATCTTTTAATATTAATGAAACTCTTTCTTGTTCAGCATTTACATCTCCAACAAACACTGTAACCTTATCGCCTACATTAACTATATCTTCAACTCTTTTAACTCTTTCCCAAGCTAAATCATTAATGTGAATTAATCCAGTAATTCCACCAATATCTACGATTGCACCAGCTTTTATTATTTTTTTAACTGTACCTTCTCTTTTTTCT
>ENA-OPAC01001543-OPAC01001543.1-human-gut-metagenome-genome-assembly--contig:-NODE-1543-length-10477-cov-8.504798_pt1 | contig 10477 bp, 8 predicted proteins | sample MGYA00241052_ERZ501420 | MGnify/ENA primary metagenome ERZ501420 (study PRJEB25962, sample SAMEA2042513) | human gut metagenome | biome: human gut; feature: human-associated habitat; material: faeces... | reverse complement strand
TTATTCGATCGGATATAAGCTGCCGCCTTACGGAGTAGCAGTATTTAAATTTTAACTAAAAAAGTGGAACCGGGAGTTCATGTTTACAACGTGGATGCCCGGTTTCTTTTTTAATTATTTGATCGTAATACGGGGAATCGTGTTAAATAATGTATAATTTTAGAAATAATTCATGCAATTTAGTGTAAAAACAAATGAAAAATACGTTGATTTTTACATGAATAATTGATATGCCAAAAGTAAACATTTCATGGAGGTGCAGTGATGTATAGAAAAATAATGGATTATTTAAAGGAATGGAAGCATAGTGAACATCGCAAACCTCTTATTCCGTGGGGATATCCGGTTTGTTTTAAGAGCGTTTGTGTTTCCTCAAAGGAGAATGCGGCGCTCCAAGCATATTGAACTGGAATACGATATTAATTTCTGGCAGGACAATAAAATTGTATTTGTAGGCAAATAAAATATTTGTTTTTAAGATAGTAGAAGATATACCTGTATAAAAATTGGCATCTGGAATGTTTTTCCCGTCACTTGTATCCATATTTAATTTGTGTATAGAAAATAAAAAATTTCTTCCAAACTGTTCAAATTCAATTTGATTTTCTGTGATTTTAAAATCTCACTGAAATACTTTCCAAGTTATTTCCTGAAAATGAATTTAACACATATGCTAGGTCGTTATGTTGCATATTATCTAATTCTGCAGCATATACGTTGTTATTGAAAGTAATCATGAATACCATAACTAAAATTATACTTAATATTTTTTTATAATCAATTTCCACCTTTCTTATTTGAATGTAAATAATGTTGATCTTGAGGTTGATACCAAGTGCACTTTGGTTTTGGGGGTTCATACATAAGGCTAAGACAGTTTGTATTTGCTTTTTTCAGGGCGATTTTACAAATTGTATCTTTCACAATTCCTATAGTATTTTTTTACTCTTAATCATGGTTTTCCTTTCGTGTAAATAGTTAATTGGCAACATAATATTTTCCAGAATATATATTTAATTTTACAATAGCATATTTGCATAAAAAAGCAATAGAGTTGGTGCGAAGCAGGGAGCCAGGTTTTAAAATTTCAATCAGCCAGAAAAATATACTTACAAAATATACCGTTTTTCGGTTGCGGAAATAAAAGGATGTTGCACAACAAAACATACCCATAATGCCATAGATAATACATGTGATCAGAATATGCACGATGGTTAGTCCAAAACATTGTAAATTCTCTTTCCAATCCGGCTGATAGGCATAGTTTCCCTGAATAATCTGATATATGTACCACCAGGATTCCAGAAACGGAAGAATAAAAATCCATTTCCTTTCCCCGAAAGATATGATATTCTTTCGGGGAAATTTTTAGAAAATTATTTTTTTATGTAAAAAATGAAACATGGTCATGTCCTGACACGGTGGGATTTGCGGAACTGCTGTGGCGATTCATGAAAATTTTTCTGGAAGGACTGCGAAAAATAGCTGGTAGAGGAAAACCCGATACATCCGGCAATCTCTTCGATGCTGTGATTGGTTGTGAGCAGCAGGTCACGCGCAGACGCCAGCCGAACTTCGTTCAGGTAAGCGATGGGAGATTTCCCGTACAGCTCTGCAAAACGGTGTGAAAGGTAATATTTTGAGAGACTGCAGTTTTCGGCAAGCGAATCCAGAGAGATCATGCTCTGGTAATTGTGCTCGATAAAGCGTTTTACCTTGTGGCATTCGCGGCTGCTGTTCTGCGCATCCACCACTTCATAGGATACATGGTCTTTCCGGCAGAAATATAAAATTAAAATATCCAGATAATGCTGGCAGATCTCTGCGTAGCGGTCCTGTTTGTTATGCATTTCCCGCAGGATATTTTCAAAACACTGGCGGATAAAAGGCGAGTTTGCAGAAGCCGGGACATGAATGTATTCCGGTTCTTTGTCAGTATTCAGTTTTAATCCTTCCACCCCGAGCACATAATAATCCAGTGGATTTTCCGGATCGGAAAACTCTGTGTGTGTTACCTGTGCACCGATCACGACAAGGCTGTTTGAGGAGACAGGAAGAGATTCATTTTCAATCAGCATGCGTCCGGTGCCGTCTTTAATAAAGAAGATTTCCGTAAAATGATGGCTGTGGGGAAACGAAGTCCAGTCATTTTCAAATTTGGATGCTGATATGGAAAGCAGGCGGAAATGGATTTCCGGCTGTACCTCATTATCCAGATTAAATTTGCGGTTACTCATGGAAAATACACTCCTTTCATGTCATAATTGCAATGATTTCCTAGTTAAAATGGAACGATGTTGTACTTAGTATACAATGAAAAAAACAAAATAACAAGATTTTTAAAATAAAGCAAGAATTATAAAATATAGAGCAATATATGGATAGGAAAAAGAGATGGCGTACTCTATAATAACAAATGTAAGGAAGGAAACATAAGAACTTATAGTAAAAAATAACAAAAATGGGAGGTTACTATGAAGAAAAAAATTTTATGTACAATGATGAGTATGGTAATGGTAGCATCTTTATTTGCAGGGTGCGGTACAGATTCAGGAACGGAGAATTCTGCGTCAGATAACAGCAAGACAGAAGAAACTGGACAGACAACATCAGATGATCCATATGCAGCTTATGCTGGAACAACAATCAGTGTAGCTGCGATTGAGACAGGTTATGGTTCGCAAATGTGGCAGGAAGTGACAGATGCATTTACAGAAGAAACCGGAATTCAGGTAGAACTTACAACAGATAAAAAATTGGAGGATGTAATAGGACCATCCATGCAGGGAGGCGAATACCCGGATGTTATTCATCTTGCCACGGGACGTGAAGCTGCGTTGACGGAACAGTTTATTAAGGGACATATGATTACTGACATTACAGATGTTTTATCTATGAAAGTTCCGGGAGAAGACAAACTTGTTTCAGAGAAGATTGCAGGAGGATTTACAGATACATCATTGACGAATCCTTATGGTGATGGAAAGACATATCTTGCACCAATGTTTTATTCTCCATGTGGTCTGTTTTATAATGCAGGTCTTTTAGAAGAAAAAGGATGGGATGTTCCAAAGACATGGGATGAAATGTGGGAATTAGGAGATAAAGCAAAAGAAGAGGGAATTTACTTATTTACATATCCTACAACAGGTTATTTTGATGCATTCTTCTACGCACTGATGTATTCAGCAGGTGGTCCGGAATTTTTTGATAAAGCAACAAATTATGCGGAAGGCATCTGGGAAACTCCGGAAGCACAGACATGCTTTGATATTGTTGCAAAGTTAGCTGAGTACACAAATCCGGTCACACCTGCGCAGGCAAATGATCAGGACTTCACACAGAATCAGCAGTTAGTACTTGACAATAAAGCAATCTTTATGCCAAATGGAACATGGATCGTTGGAGAAATGGCAGAAGCACCTCGTGCAGATGGATTTAAGTGGGGAATGACAGCTCTTCCGGCAGTAAAAGATGGCGGAGATGCATACAGTTATACATGGTTTGAGCAGGCATGGATTCCTTCTGGTGCAGAGCATCAGGATGCAGCAAAATTATTTATCTCTTATTTATACAGTGACAAAGCATGTGAAATTTTTGCAAAAGCAGGAGCTATCCAGCCAGTATTAGGCATTGCAGACAAATTAAGTGGTGATAACGTAATGTTCTACTCTATTTATGATAATGGAGCAAAGGCAGCTATGGGTAATTTCGCAGCATTTGAAGCAATTCCGGGCGTGGAAGTGCGAACAGTATTCTTTGACCCGGTAAACTCATTAGTATCAGGCGATATGGATGAGCAGGCATGGATTGACGGAATTATTTCGGCAAGTGACCAGATGCGGGCGAATTTGAAATAAGAGTTTTTAGTTTGCCTTAATGCTATAGTGGTAAAAATGAGTCGGCGGACAGAATTTTTGTCCGCCGAATTTTAAATAGTACGGTTTGTTTGAAAGGAACGTGAAAGTATGAAAAAAGCCAGAGGACGAAGCGGTTTTTTGGTGGTATGCATAGCACCAGCAGTAATTTTATTTTTTGTGTTTATGATATTGCCTACCTTAAATGTATTCCGGATGTCGTTATTTGAAAAAGGTGCATATTCACCGAATGAAACATTTGTTGGCCTGAAAAATTTTAAAACATTAATATCGGATACTAATTTTATAAGGTCCATGCAAAACATGATTTTACTTATTGTTGTTGTTACAATAGTTACCTTTGCATTTGCACTTGTTTTTGCAGGCATTCTGTCAAGAGAACAAATCAGGGGACAGAATTTTTTCCGTATTATTTTTTATATTCCCAATATTTTATCGGTTGTAGTAATTGCAGGTATTTTTTCTGCAATTTATAAGCCGGAGAACGGAATGCTAAACAGTATTATCGGACTGTTTCATAAAATGGAGAACCCGATTTTGTGGAAAGGTGAATCGCTTGTGATCGTCAGTCTTATTATTGCAATGATCTGGCAGGCGATTGGTTACTATATGGTCATGTACATGGCATCTATGGCGAGTGTGCCGAAAAGCCTGTATGAAAGTGCCGGATTAGATGGTGCAGGCAGGCTCGTTCAGTTTTTTCAGATTACAATTCCGTTGATCTGGACTAATATTCGTACAACATTAACATTTTTTATTATTTCTACTATTAATATGGCATTTCTTTTTGTAAAAGCTATGACTTCAGGTGGCCCAAACGGAGCTTCTGAAGTGTCACTAAGCTATATGTATGGACAGAAGGATGCCGGATTATATGGATACAGTATGGCAATAGGTGTTGTAATATTTATTTTCTCGTTTGCATTGTCTGCACTTGTAAATAAAGTTACAGAGCGTGAACCACTGGAGTTTTAAGGAGAGAAAATATGAGAGAGAAAAAAAATCCGAATTCTGCGGAACGGTTGTATAAATTTTTTATCTATTTAGTTTTAATAATGCTTGCAGTCAGTATTATTATTCCGGTGGTATGGGTGTTTATGGCATCCATTAAGCAAAATAAAGAGTTTTATGGAAATCCGTGGACTTTGCCGGAGGGTTTTTATTTTCAGAACTTTATTGATGCCTGGAATACAGCAAAAATGGGAGATTACATGTTAAACTCCGTATTGGTTACAGCTTTGGCACTTGTAATTCTTTTAATTGTTGCACTGCCGGCAGCTTACTGTTTGTCACGTTTTAAATTTAAAGGAAGCAAATCTTTAAATGCGGCTTTTATGGGTGGTCTTTTTATTAACGTGAATTATATTGTTGTTCCAATTTTTCTGATGCTGCGAGATGGAGACAATTGGCTGAAATCAGTAATTGGGAAAAGTTTTCTTTTAAATAATCTGGTCATACTTGCAATCGTATATGCTGCGACAGCACTTCCGTTTACAATTTATCTGTTGTCAGGGTATTTTTCAACATTGGCACATGATTATGAAGAGGCGGCATATATTGATGGAGCAGGTTATAGTACAACGATGTGGAAAATTATTTTCCCAATGGCAAAACCATCTATTATTACAGTAATCTTGTTTAATTTTCTTTCTTTTTGGAATGAATATATCATTTCCATGACACTAATGAGTTCGGCAAAGGGACCGAAAACGTTACCGGTAGGATTATTAAATCTGATGCAGGCACAGCAGTCAGCAGCACAGTATGGAATTATGTATGCAGGACTTGTAATAGTAATGCTTCCTACATTAATTTTATATATATGTGTTCAGAATAAACTGACACAGGGAATGACTGTTGGTGGTTTAAAGGGTTGATGAGAAGGGAGATTAAAATGGAATTTTGGAAAAAGCACACAAAATGCAGAATAATTTTAATGGCAGCTCTTTTTATTGCCGGAATAAGCCTGTCTGTTTTTGGATGGGGTATGACAGGAAAAATGACAGGTTTAGGAATTATGCTTATTGGAATTATCTGTTTATTAATGGCATTGTGGATTTATAATTGCCCTTTTGCAGAAAAGAAGAAAAGAAAGTAATTATATGGATGAAATAGAGTGAGGAAGAAAAATGAGTGAGAAAAATACAGGACGTGTCACAATTCCTACAAATCTGGATGTGGTTCCAGAGACAATTGAGTTAATGAAACGCTGGGGTGCAGATGCAATCCGCGATTGTGACGGAACAGAATTCCCGGAAGAGCTGACAAAGACCGGGGCAAAGATTTATGCAACTTACTACACCACGAGAAAAGATAATGAGTGGGCGAAGGCAAACCCGGATGAGGTGCAGCAGTGTTATATTATGAGTGGATTTTATACGGCTGTTGAAAGCGAACTGCAAATTCCTCTGATGAAGGGGATTTCGGATGAGTTAATGCAGGTCAATACAAGAGATGATATTAAACGATGGTGGGAGGTTGTTGACCGTTCCACAGGTCAGGTGGTATCGACCAAACAGTGGGAATATAATGAGGAGTCAGGGTGCGTCTGTATTCATGAGGCAGAACCGTTTCATGAATATACAGTAAGCTTTCTGGCATATATTATCTGGGATCCGGTACATATGTACAATGCGGTGACAAATGACTGGAAAGATTTCGAACATCAGATTACGTTTGACGTACGGCAGCCGAAAACACATAAATATTCCATGGAGCGCCTGCGTAAATTCTGCGAGGAGCATCCATATGTCAATGTCATTCGCTATACGACGTTTTTCCATCAGTTTACATTGATGTTTGACGAGTTAAAGCGGGAAAAATATGTGGACTGGTATGGTTATTCCGCGTCAGTAAGCCCTTATATTTTAGAGCAGTTTGAAAAAGAAATGGGTTATAAATTCCGCCCGGAATATATCATTGACCAGGGATATTATAACAATCAGTATCGTGTACCTGGTAAAGAATATAAGGATTTTCAGGCATTCCAGCGCAGGGAAGTTGCAAAGCTTGCAAAAGAGATGGTTGACATCACACATGAATGCGGCAAAGAGGCAATGATGTTTTTGGGGGATCACTGGATCGGAACAGAACCATTCATGGAAGAGTTTGCAACGATCGGTCTTGACGCAGTGGTAGGAAGCGTTGGAAACGGAAGTACACTTCGTCTGATCTCTGATATTGAAGGTGTAAAATATACAGAAGGAAGATTCCTTCCATACTTTTTCCCGGATACCTTCCATGAGGGCGGAGATCCTGTCAAGGAAGCAAAGGAAAACTGGGTGACAGCACGCCGTGCCATTTTAAGAAAACCAATCGACCGTATCGGATATGGCGGATATTTAAAGCTTGCATTAGATTTCCCGGAGTTTTTGGACTATGTGGAGAGCGTGTGCAATGAATTCCGTGAACTATATGAGAATGCAAAAGGAACAACACCATACTGTGTGAAGAAGGTTGCTGTTTTAAACAGCTGGGGCAAAATCCGCAGCTGGGGCTGCCATATGGTACACCATGCCTTATATCAGAAACAGAATTACAGTTATGCGGGAATTATCGAGGCATTAAGCGGCGCACCGTTTGATGTGAAATTTATTTCCTTTGATGATATTTTAAAGGATAAGGATATATTAAAGGATATTGATGTCATTATCAATGTCGGGGACGGGGATACGGCACACACTGGAGGGGCAGTCTGGGAGAATGCAGTTATTTCCGCAGCCATTCGTGAATTTGTCTACCGGGGCGGTGGATTTATCGGTGTCGGGGAACCGGCAGGACACCAGTATCAGGGACATTATCTGCAGCTTGCTGATTTAATTGGTGTGGAAAAAGAAACCGGATTTACCTTAAACTACGATAAGTATAACTGGGAAGAACACAAAAATCACTTTATTCTTGCAGATACAACAAAGCCTGTTGACTTCGGAGAGGGCAAGAAAAATATGTTTGCGTATGAGGGAACAGAAATTCTGGTACAGAGGGACAAAGAAGTTCAGATGGCTGTGCATGAATTTGGCGAGGGCCGTTCGGTCTATATCAGTGGACTGCCATATAGCTTTGAGAACAGCAGAATTCTTTATCGAAGCATTTTGTGGAGTACACATGGCGAAAACTTATTACATCAGTGGTTTAGTACAAATTTCAATGTGGAAGTACATGCATATGTAAAAAATGGCAAATTCTGTGTTGTAAATAATACCTACGAGCCACAGAATACGGTTATCTATCGCGGAGATGGAAGCAGTTTTGCGTTGAAAATAGAGGCAAATGAGATTAAATGGTACGCTGTTTAATCAGGAGGTATAAAGAATATGAAGAAACCTGTACTTGTAATTATGGCAGCCGGAATGGGAAGCCGTTACGGTGGAATGAAACAGATTGATCCAGTAGATGAATATGGACATATTATTGTTGATTTTTCTATTTATGATGCTTATCTTGCAGGATTTGAAGAGGTTATTTTTGTAATAAAAAGAGAGAATGCGGAAGATTTTCATAATGTCATAGGGAATCGTATAGAAAAGATTATGAAAGTAAGATATGCATTTCAGGAGCTGGAAAATCTGCCGGAGGGATTTGAAGTTCCGGCCGGAAGAGTAAAGCCATGGGGAACTGCGCATGCAATTTTAAGCTGTAAAGATATGATTGACGGACCATTTGCAGTGATTAATGCAGACGACTATTATGGAAGAGAAGCATTTAAGCAGATTTATGATTATCTGAGTGTGCATGAAGATAATGAAAAGTATCAGTATGCAATGGTAGGATATCAGTTGAAAAATACTTTGACGGAGAATGGAAGTGTGGCAAGAGGTGTCTGTGAGATTGATGGTGCTGGAAAACTTGTCAGTGTAATAGAACATACAACGATTGTAAAACGTGGAGAGAATGCCGCATATACGGAAGATGATGGAAAAAGTTATACGGAATTGGCAGGAGATACGATTGTTTCCATGAATTTATGGGGATTTAGCAAGGGATTTTTGTCAGAGATTGCGTATGGATTTCGTGATTTTCTGCAGGAGGGTCTGCAACATAATCCACTGAAATGTGAATATTATCTTCCGTCGGTCGTCAGCAGACTGTTAGATAGCAATAAAGCAGAAGTAAAAGTTCTTCTTACAACAGAAAAGTGGTATGGAGTTACCTACAGGGAAGATAAACCAATGGTTATGACAGCATTGAAAAAGCTGGAAGAGAATAATTTTTATCCAAAACAGCTCTGCGGAAAATTAGAAGCGGCTGCAAACTTCTGTTTTGAAGGTGTATATAAAGAAGAAATTCCATGGGGAAATGGACATATTAATGATACTTACCGTGTTACATTTGAAAACGAGCAGGGAGTAAAAAAGCATTATATTTTACAGCAGATGAACAAGAGTATCTTTAAAAACCCGGTTGAATTAATGGAAAATATCGTTGGAGTCACTGAATTTTTAAAAAGAAAAATTTCAGCTAACGGTGGAAATCCAGAGAGGGAGACATTAAATGTCATTCCGGCAAAAGACGGGAAACCCTATTATGTGGACTCAGAAGGTGAGTATTGGAGAGCTTATGTATTCATTGAAAATACCGTAAGCTATGATTTGATAGATAATCCTGAAATACTTTATGAGGGCGGTCTGGCATTTGGCAGATTTCAAAGTATGTTAGCGGATTATCCGGCGAAAACACTTCATGAGACAATTCCGGGATTTCATGATACCAGAGAAAGATTTGAGACATTCAAAAAGGCAGTGGAAGAGGATGTGTGCAGCAGAGTGGATTTGGTCCGGGAGGAAATTCAGTTTGTATTGGACAGGGAAGAAATTGTGGACTGCTTTCAGGATTTGCTGAGAAGTGGGAAAATCAGTTTTCGTGTGACTCATAATGACACAAAAATTAATAATGTCCTCATGGATAAGGATACCAAAAAAGGAATATGTGTGATTGACCTGGACACTGTAATGCCTGGGGTAGCCATGAATGATTTTGGAGATGCGGTGCGGATTGGAGCAAGTACAGCATTAGAGGATGAACAAAATCTGGATAAAGTGTGGTGCGATTTAGAGCTTTTTGAAGCATGTGCGAAGGGCTTTATAGAGGGATGTGGTGGAAAACTTTCACAGGAAGAGATAAAGCTGCTTCCGATGGGCGCTAGGCTTATGACCTATGAATGTGGAATGAGGTTTCTTATGGATTATATTCAGGGAGACATTTATTTTAAAATTCACAGACCGGGGCAGAATTTGGACCGGGCAAGGACACAGTTTAAACTTGTCTCTGATATGGAACATAAGTGGAAAGTAATGGAGAATATTGTGAAGAAGTATATGTAAGACAAAACAGTGGCATTGACAATTTCCAATGCTTAAAAGGCGTCAGTTCCGGAAATACCGGACTGACGCCTTGATTGCATTAAACGTTTGTATTTGATTCTTCTTCGCCCCAGAAATCTACAGGTTCATAATCCTGCAGTTTGGCCAGAAAACCTTTTAAAAATTTCTTGACATCGCGTCTTGTACGGATATTCATATCTGTCCGGACAACACCATAAACCACAGCGCAGTCTTTTCAAGTACAACTTAAAAAAAGGATCATTGCTTAGAAGTAAATAT
>ENA-OPAC01001540-OPAC01001540.1-human-gut-metagenome-genome-assembly--contig:-NODE-1540-length-10493-cov-5.846618_pt1 | contig 10493 bp, 10 predicted proteins | sample MGYA00241052_ERZ501420 | MGnify/ENA primary metagenome ERZ501420 (study PRJEB25962, sample SAMEA2042513) | human gut metagenome | biome: human gut; feature: human-associated habitat; material: faeces... | reverse complement strand
CAGCGAGATGACCCTGCCGTCCATGTTGGTGCGGACCAGAATCACCGGGCCGGTCAGGTAGTGCTTGCCGCGCATTTTCAGTACCTGTGCCGGGTTGTAGCAGAGCAGCAACGAAGTGTCGGGGAGGTTCAGGCAGGCATCGTCCTCGTCAAAGCAGGGCAGGATGCCGGGAGCCTCATCCAGCGTGATGACGGTCAGCTCCATGTCCGGGGCAATGGCTGCGAGGTAGACCTCGCCGCTCCGGTTTGCCGCCAGTGCAGCGCAAATACGCACATCAATGGTGATCTCCTCGGAGCGGATGGTACGGGTAGCGTTGTTTTTCATAGGCTTTTCTCCTTCTGTTTACAAAAGAAAAAGACCCCATCGGGTCTTTCGTTACGGTATAAGTCAGCGTTCATTCTGCCGCTGCTGTTTGCGCTGCCACGCATCCAAAAGCTGGATGATCTTCTCCTCCATCTGTTTGGGAGTGTAGCTGCGTGGGAAATACTTCCGCAGGATCTCGTTTTTGATGGTCACGGTATCCAACTCGCTTTTCTTTTCTTCCCCCATAATATCAACTACGGCTTCTGATGTGAAATTGCCCTCCTGTGCCAACTTTTTTATGCGCTTTGCTTGTGAGAATGAGGGCGCATTTTGCGTATCGTCCATGGCATTTATCATCTCCTGCTGCTGTTCAGTAGAGAGATAAGACAGTTCCACCGCAGGATTAAATGATACTTTTTTCTCATCTACCATATTCAGCAGTTCAGGAATGAGGTTCGTCAAACGAATAAATCGTTGGACTTGTCTGCCACTTTCACCGCTTTCTTTACCAATAAGATCGGCTGTTTCAAAATTCCCGACAAATTTTCTTTTGATGGCCTACCAGCAGTTCTTTTCATAGCATCCATCTTCATTTTGTACGCAAAAGCCCTTTCGCTAGGCGAAATGTGTTCTCGCTGTAAATTGGAATCGACCATCAAAATGGTGGCAGCATCATCGTCCATATTTCTTACAATGACAGGCAGCGTTTCCAGTCCGGCCATCTTTGCGGCGAACTGACGGCGGTGCCCGGAAATGATTTCATAACCATCACCATCTGGGCGCGGCCTTGCGATAAGCGGAGCCAGCACACCAAACTGAGCGATACTTTCTACCGTCCGGGTCATGGCTTCATCATCCACGACCTTGAAAGGATGGTTGGTGAACGGATGCAGTTCACCGATAGGGATTTGCTGCACCTGTTCCCGCTGCTCCTCCTGTCGGTTTTCCTCGGTGGAAAACAGGTCATCTAGCCCTTTCAGAGCTAAGTTTCCGCTGTCGATCGGCATCTGCCAGCACCTCCTTTGCAAGAGATTTGTAGGCTTCTGCCACCTTGCCCTTGGAGTCATAGGCAAAGATGCTTTTTCCTGCCGCACTGGTTTCCGCCGCACGGACTGACCGTGGGATAGTCTGCTCGAACACCTTCAGGTGCTTTCCGTATGCCTGCCGGATCAGGTTGCTGATCTGTTTTCCGTAGTTGGTGCGGTTGTCTGTCATGGTCAGCAGGATACCCTCGATTTTCAGCTTCGGGTTGATTTGCCTTCTGACTTTTTGGACAGTCTGCAAAAGTTGTTCCAAGCCTTTTGCGGACAGGTACTGCGCCTGCACCGGAATCAGGGCAGCGTCTGCCGCCGCCAATGCGTTAATGGTCAGCATTCCCAGCGAGGGCATACAGTCCAGCAAAATAAAATCGTACTCCCGTTTGGCACTGTCCAGCACCTGCTTGAGCATCTTCTCCCGGTTCATACTGTTCACGAGGGCTACTTCCAGCCCTGCCAGTTCGATGTTTGCCGGGATCAGGTCAATGCCCTCTGCATGGTGCAGAACGCCCTCACCGGGCTGAATGGGCTGGTCGTTCATGGCTTTTTGCATCAGGGTAGAGAGGGTAGTGGGCAGTTCATCGGGCTGCTGCCAGCCCATGCTGATGGTCAAGCTGCCCTGCGGGTCGGTGTCTACCAACAGGACTTTTTTGCCCTCCATTGCCAGCCCGATGCCCAGATTTTCACAGGTGGTGCTTTTCCCCACACCGCCTTTTTGATTGGTGACTGCAATAATCGTAGCTTTCTTTGCGATAACATCACCCCGCCTTCGGTGAACCGCGCGCAAAGTCGTGGTTCGTCTTGTTCTGATAGTAGAGGTTCATGGTGGTGGGCGCATTGTAGAGCATCGCCAGCAGATACTGCTTCATGTTCCGCACCGGGGCGGTGTTTTCTGCCAGAGAATCCAGCACAAAACGGATGTGGTCGGCGTTCAGCTTTTTCAGCCGACTGCGTACCACCTCGGTGGGCTTATCATCTCCGGCAATCCACAACATCTTGCGTTTGGTGGAACAGGTATCCACAAGCAGGTCTACGATCTGGTAGATTGTATCCTCATCGTCCGGGCAGAGTCGGAGCAGAAGTTCTACCTCCAATGCCTGATAAAAATAATCCTCAAGCTGCTCCCGGATGCCCCCGGAATAGATAGGGTCAGGATCGTTCCACTCTGTCTTATTCTTATCAGTCTTATTTGCTTGCGGTTTTGACTGCACCAGAATTGCGCTTTCGACAGCACCAGAATTGTTGTTTGGGCAATTCTGTACTTGCGCTTTTGGCAGTCCAGACGAAAAGTCCTTGACGTAGATCAGGCTGGGTCTGCCCAGACCACGGCGTTTGCGCTCGATGAGGTCGATGTCCTCCAGTTCCCGGAACAGCTTGACCGCCTTGTGTTCGGCGCAGCAGAGAGATTCCTGCACTTCCCGGACAGTGTAGATGATATACACCCGACCCTGCTCGTCCAGCCAGCCGTTCTTTGCAGATAGGCTCATGCGGTCCAGCAGAATGCCGTACAGCGTCCGGGCATCGGTGGAGAGCTGCCGGAAACGGCAGTCTTGGAACAGTGCTTTCGGGATGCGGAAGTAGGAGAACAACTCGCCCGACTGACCATAGAAGTAGTCGTAGCTCATAGTATTAACGGATCATCAACTCACGGTCTGCGGCACCTTTCATATACATAGCTTCTGCGATGTCACATTCTGCCAGTATGACTGCGGATTCCAAATCAAGGTACTTGCGTTTCTGCTCATCGTTCAGCATCCGAAAGAACTCCCGTTCGATTGCGTCACGCTTACTTGCTGCCGGTTGGTAGCGCGGTGTTTTCAGCAGTTCCTCCCATTCAGGCTGTACGGCTTTGTTAAAATAGTTCAGCATAAAGTCTTTATCCATAGGCATCCTCCTTTTGAAATGTGTTGTGGGCAAAAATAAAAGCGCAGATTCAATACTTTCTTGTTGAATCGCACTTAATTTGTGATATAATTTGTATATTACAATCGTCTTGTACGCAGAAATGTCGTAGCTAGAGAAAAAAGAGAGTTGCTATCTGAGGAGATGCGGTGCCATGAAATTTGATATGGTGACAATTAAGAATTTCCGAAATTTTGAAAACATATCGGTAGCGTTGACAAATAAAAATGTTCTTTTTGGCATGAATGATGTTGGAAAAACCAATTTCTTATATGCATTAAGATTTGTTTTTGATAAGGACATTAGGCGACAGAACTTTAATGATACAGATTATTACAAGAAACATATAGGATCTCCGATTGAAATTATTGTGACGATTGATATTAGCGATCAAGGTGATTCGGACAGTCAGAAACTCCGGGCAAAGCTAAAAGGTGCACTTCTTTCAGGGCAAAATAAAGTCTATATTAAAGTAGAAGCCTCCTACGATGAAAAAGAAATGGTTGGCGTACCTATTCTATATTGGGGTGGCGACTTGAATGAACTTGAGGAAATGAAAGTTCATGGAACTTTTTTTGAAATAGATTATGTATTCAATGTTATTTACATAGATGCATATGTGGATTTGTATGCTCTTTTCAAGAAAAATGCTAATACGCTTCTTGCAAACAATGACGAGCAAGATAGACGTACCCTAGAAGATATTCAGCAAACTTGTAATAGTTTAAATGCACAGATTTCCAGTTTGTCTGGCATAAAAAGTTTTGAAGAAAAAATTGCTCCAGAATATAGAAAGTTTAGACATGAAGCTGTAACGGTATCTGTAAAGTCTGAAATTGCTGTAAAAGGTCTTTATTCCAATATTGTTCCCTACATCAAACAAGATGCGAATGATTCTCTATATCCCACCTCAGGTGAAGGACGCAAGAAATTATTAGTGTATTCTATTTTTGATTTGCTTTCTAAAGAGGAAGAAGATAAGAAAATCAATTTGTTTTTAATAGAAGAGCCTGAAAACCATTTGCATCGCTCTATGCAAATTGCATTATCGCATGTATTATTTTCTGAAAACAAGTATCAGTATTTATTTATAACAACACATTCTCCGTATGTACTGGCAGAAATGGATCAGGTGAATCTAGTTCGCATATACAATGCTGATAAAATCGTAAGCCGCAGTGTTCTCTATGTTGTTCCCGAAGAATTCAAAGAGCAGCGCAAGATGCTAAATCGTGGATTGACAGAAGCTATTTTTGCCGATAAAGTTTTGCTCGTTGAAGGACCTTCTGAAATGGTTTTATTCGGAAAAGTTCTTTCTGAAAAGAAGCCATTTTATGAAGCTGATGGGATTTATATACTTTCGGTGGGGGGATTTGGATTCAAGCCTTACCAATCAATATTGAACGCATTGAAAATTTATAATGTTGTGAAAACTGATAACGACTTAAGAAAGCCGCGTAACAAAGAGACATATAGTGTGTTAGGGTTTATTCGGTTAAATGGTCTTATTGGTGAAACTATTCTTCCGGAAGATCCTGTAAATGAAAAGAGTGTTGCGGCAAAGCGCGAGCTATACGATAAAAATAGAGAAACATTGGATCGAATTAGAAGCAATTATTCACTCTATTTGTCGAGATGCAGTTTGGAAGAAGATTTGGATGAAGTCATTCATGATAAAATGGTTGAATACCTTCCATCAGCCGATGGAAATGTGATTGGCTATCTGCAGGAAGCAAAGAACAATCACATGGTTGAACTTGCCGAAAAACTCACCCAAAGCGACTGTGAACTTATTTTTGAACACTACAATTTTGCTTGTCTAAAGAGGATTGCCGAATGATGTTATCGCCGATACAAAAAGAAATTGTTGAAACATCTGGGAACTTAATTGTTCGCGCAAGTGCTGGAACGGGAAAGACACATACCATGGTTTCCAAAATCAAGCGTGACATAGAAGAAAATCATACACACAAAGTAGTAGCCGCAATTACATTTACAATTAAGGCCGCCGCCGAAATTAAAGATCGTCTAAACATTGATGTAAGCGAGCATTTCATCGGAACCAACAATAGTTTTGCCATCGAAGAAATCATCAAGCCCTTTATGAAAGATGTCTATGGTAAAGACTATAAACTCGATATGAGTACAGACTACTCTGTGAGAGTGGGTACTCTTGATGAGGGAATAGAAAAAATAAGAACGGAGCAAATCTTATGCTCATATATAAACAGCAAGAAAAATTTTATATTTCAACTGGCACTTGAAATTCTGAAAAATTCAAGTGCGTGCCAGTTATATTTGAAATCCAAATATTTCAAAATTTATGTAGATGAATATCAGGATTGCGATAAAGATATGCACGCACTGTTTATGTATCTATGTGAAACTCTGAAAATAGATACTTTCGTTGTTGGCGATGAAAAACAGTCGATTTATATGTGGAGAGGTGCATATCCTGAAGCGTTTATGAGTATTTGGACTAGAGGTGATTTCTCTAAAAAAATTATGACGGATAATTATAGATCCTGTCAGCAGATACAAAACTATTCTAATTTGCTTTGCGATGAGACAAGACCTCTTTATAAAAAGGTCAATGATTTGTCTTCGGTAGTTATGCTATGTACTACAACTGCAAATTGGGTTTCGGCTGTAGTACCTTATTTAGACAAGAACAAAAGATGTGCTCTGTTAAGATACAGCAACGCAAATTCTGAGATTGGTGCAAAAGAACTAACAGAAAAAGGAGTAGAATTCACATATGTTCCTCAAACTCCAATCTCGGATATTACTACTGAAGCAGCATGGCTTTATAACGCTATTGCAAAGCACTTTATTCTCCCCACATATTCGGCCTACGACCTTAGAGATGAAAACCCTAATGAGGTAGTAGGAAACAAACATATTTTGCAGACCATTAAAATTTCGTTGAAGCATTTGGATGAATATCTTAAGCAAGCGGATAAGGATAGCTTTGCCAAAGAAGTTGAGCAATTAGCAAATTCTTTGGGTTACTCTACGAAAGATGAGCATTGTAAAAAAGTGTATGAAACCATTTGCGACAAAAAATTTCATCCGGCATTTAATATAGATGGACTACAACGAATTGCGATTACGTTTCATTCCTCTAAAGGGTTGGAATTTGATCAGGTTGTTTTATTTACATCGGATTATCGATTGGCAACGGAACAAGATATTTGCAACCACTATGTTGCGGCTACACGAGCGAAATCAAAACTAATTTTAATCTATATTTCTGACGATAAAAATGCTGAGATATATGCTAAGAACATTATCAGTCTTCTGGCTAAATCACATTTAAAAATGAGAGATATTGCAACTGTCGTCAATTGTAAGAACTGTTTGAAGGTCTAAAATCAAAAACGCAACATCCATTTGATTAAAATAGATGTTGCGTTTTTTCGCAGAGATATTTGGATTTTCATTCAATACACTGTCTAAGAACATCGCAGAATGCCATATCATCATCTACGGCAGCGATTGCGGCGTTAATCAAGGTTTCCCGGTCAGTGTTGCCCCAGTTAATATGCAGACCATATTCCAACGCCATGCAGCGAATCAATTCACGGGTGCTACGGCCATTTCCCTCGCGGAAGGGATGGATGATGTTCAGCTCTGCCATCGTCTGCGACAGATTTTGAATCTGCTTTTCTTCATCTTGTTCGGCAAGCAGTTTCTTGGCATGGATGTTTTTGAACACCCGCTCCAATTCTCGGTCAATCAGGTCTGGCGGGTAGAACATCGTGTCGCCCTTGCTGATTTGTTCTTTGCGGATGTGCCCTGCAAAGGGATACACATCTTCAAAAAGGAAGCGATGAATCCGAAATAGATGAGTTTTGGTAAAACGTCCCTTGATTGGCTCCTGCAACAGAGCCATCTGCTTGACTGCCGTAAATTCTTCTTCGGCCTGTTTGAGTTCGGCTTTATCATGAATGTTCAACTTGTTGATCAGAACATCCGTATCCGGGTAGCAGTACATGGACTGCACTGTGGTGTAGACATCATACTTCGTGAACATAATCAGCCCTTCTTCGCGTACTTTGCGCGCAGTTCATTCACGACCTGCTGATAGCTGGCCTGACCGCTGCCAATGCGGTCAAGGTTGCTGCGTGTATCTTTGCTGATGGTCATGCCCTCAATGGCAAAGGTTCCATACACATTGCGGAGATTGCTCTTGTGCTGGGCAGGGGTAGTGTACTTGACGCTCATGGTTTGGCCTCCTTCTGATCTACATAATACTATATAAAGTTTATCGTGTATGAGTCCTATTGTCAATCTACAACTTGTTGTCAAATGTAAAAAGCGCAGCTTCCATTCATTCAAAGTTGAAGTTGCGCTTTTACGGTATATCGTATTTTATTGTGAATTGGGATGCGATACATCTGAACCCCATGTGAGCTATATCTCAAGGGCCTGTAGCTCACTTGTCCGCCAACCATATTACATCCCAAATCGCTTCATCCTGAAAATCAGCGTCTTGGTGGTCGTACTTACAGTCAGGAAAGTCCATTGGGCTGGCAGGGCAATCAACAGCCCGGTGGGCTGTTGATTAGTGCGCGGGTCCCAGCCTTCAGGAATGTCTAACGGGGATGCTGCCGCATCCGGACCCGGAGGGATTCCGGCAGGGCGGCGGCTTGCCGCAACCAAAGCCCCAGTGGGGCTTTGGTTATGCCGCCGAAGGTGCCAAGGCCCTCCCCAACCACTTTGCACGCAAGCCCTTGTCCGAAACGGTCTCCTACCTGTAATACGTTTCTTTCCGCGCACTGCTTTTGCATTTGATGCACAGAAGCAGTGCGTTTTTTGTTTTTTGCGTCTTTTTCAGGCGTTTTTCACATTTTTCATTGTGTTTTTTCTACACGCAGATTTTCGTTGTCCCGCCAGTGGGACCTTTTTCATGTTAGAATAAGGTTGTAGAAAACCCTTGATTGCAAAAGTGAAGGTCAGGTAAAAGGTGTAAAAAAGAGGTTGGAGGCAATGTTCATTTCTGCAATCAACGAAGGTGTAAGAAAACCAGCTGTCACATGGAGGAAGATTCTATGAAAGCACTTGCCCACATCAGCGAGGATGGTTCCCGCACTCAGACTGTATCCGAGCATCTTTCTGGCACAGCAAAACTGGCCGGGAAGTTTGCCGCGCCGTTCGGTGCACAGAAAGAAGCCGAATTCGCAGCCAAACTGCATGATATTGGCAAATTTTCCATAAATTTTCAGAAAAGACTGCACGGCGGAGCCTCCGTCGATCACTCCACCGCCGGGGCCCAGGAGGCCATGAAATGCCGCCCGCCGCACCCGCAGGCAGCGTTTGCCATTGCCGGGCATCACACCGGCATCCCGGACGGCGGCAATCAGCGGAACGATACCGCCGGGGACGCCACCCTATTCGGCCGGTTAAAAAAGCCCGTGGACCCCTATGATGGCTGGAAGGAGGTGCCCCTGCCCCAGAGCACTCCGCCGGACTGGGCCAACCGCGATCCTGTGGATTTCGCCTTTTTTACCCGGATGCTTTACTCCTGTCTCGTAGATGCCGACTTCATCGACACCGAGACCTTTATGTATGGGCAGGAAGCTCCGCGCGGAAACGGCACGGACCTTTCCATCCTGCTGGCAAAGGTCCGTGCACAGGCGGAGCGGTATCTCTCCAGCAAAGCTGCTTCCCCGGTGGGGCAGCAGCGCAATGCCGTTCTGCAGGCCTGTCTGGACAAAGGTGCCCATGGTCCGCAAGGGCTTTACACCCTCACGGTACCCACCGGCGGCGGCAAGACCTTTGCCTCTCTGGCTTTTGCGCTGGAGCATGCCGCCGCGCAGGGCATGAAGCGTGTGATCTACGTTATCCCATACATGTCCATCATCGACCAGACCGCCGCCGTATTTGCTAACCTGCTGGGCGAGGAAAACGTTCTGGCAGATTACTCCTGTGCCGACTATAAGAATTTGGAACGGGAGGACCTGACCCCGGCGCAGTACCGTCAGCTGCTGGCCAGCGAAAACTGGGACGCCCCCGTTGTGGTGACCACAGCCGTACAGTTTTTTGAGTCGCTGTACGCCAACCGCAGCAGCCGCTGCCGCAAGCTGCACAACCTGGCCGACAGCGTGATCATTTTTGATGAAGCGCAGACTCTGCCGCTGGATTATCTGAAACCTTGCAGCTGTGCCATTGCACAGCTGGTACGGTACTGCCACACTACGGCCGTGCTCTGCACCGCCACCCAGCCTGCACTGGAACCGTTTTTCAAGGAGTTTGCGCCGGAACTTTCGTTGCAGGAGATTACCCCAGACACGGCCCGGCTCTACGATGTTCTGCGCCGCACTACCCTCTGTGACCTTGGCACCCTTTCCCAAGAGGCACTCGCAGCCCGGCTGGCCGGGCTGTCGCAGGTGCTGTGCGTGGTGAACCGCCGCAAAACGGCGCAGGAACTGTTTGCGCAGCTGCCGCAGGAGGGCAGCTACTGCCTGACCACCCTGTTGTGCGCCGCCGACCGCCGCCGTCAGCTGGACGAGATCCGACAGCGCCTGCACGACGGCCTGCCCTGCCGGGTAGTGTCCACCTCCCTGATCGAAGCCGGTGTGGACGTGGATTTTCCCGCTGCATTCCGGGAACGGTGCGGGCTGGACTCGCTTCTGCAGACCGCCGGACGCTGCAACCGCGAGGGCAGACATACCCCGGAGGAAAGTGTTGTCTCCTGCTTTGCGCTGGAGGACTGCCCGCCGCCGCAGATGCTTGCGCAGAATGTCAGCGCTCTGCAGTACGCTGCCCGCTGCTGCGATGACCACTACGACCAGCTGAACGCCCCGGATGCGATCCACCGTTATTTCCAGGAGCTGTATTGCAACCGCGGAGACGCCGCACTGGATAAGAAGGGCATTCTGAACGCATTCCGCAAAGGCATTTCCGGCTGCTCTTTTCCTTTTGCGCAGGTGGCCGGACAGTTTCATCTGATCGAAGCGCCCACCCGCACCGTTTATCTGCCCATTGGAGAGGGTGAAGCCCTCTGTGAACGTCTGCGCAGCGGGCAGGTCAGCCGCAGCCTTTACCGCCGTCTGGGTGCCTACAGCGTTGCCTGCTATCAGAAGCAGTTTGACGCGCTGGATGCCGCCGGGGCACTGGAACCTCTGCCCAACGGCAATGCCATTCTGCTGGATGCCGCAAAGTACGACCGGCAGACCGGCCTTGCCATGGACGTGGAGACCGGCATCGGGCTGTTCTTTTAATAAAAGGAGAGAAGCGGCAGAGCAT
>ENA-OPAC01001538-OPAC01001538.1-human-gut-metagenome-genome-assembly--contig:-NODE-1538-length-10496-cov-2.824825_pt1 | contig 10496 bp, 8 predicted proteins | sample MGYA00241052_ERZ501420 | MGnify/ENA primary metagenome ERZ501420 (study PRJEB25962, sample SAMEA2042513) | human gut metagenome | biome: human gut; feature: human-associated habitat; material: faeces... | reverse complement strand
CCACGGCTTTTTGCTTGAGGCTCCGATCTAGTTTTCTGCGCTTATCCTTTGCAGCTCGTGCAGTCCTTGGTCTGGGGTACAAGGAGTTTCCACAGACAGCCTTCCAGAAGGACGCCTTCATGGGGATCGGTTCCTTCATTCAAGGTCGTTTCAATGACAAAACTCAAAAAGTCCGCTGCATGCTGGACGGCAAGGTTCAGATCCTTCCCGCGCAGGATGTAGGCAAGAAGCGTGCTGGTAAAGATATCTCCTGTACCGCAGGTCCCAAAGGGGAGTTTTAGTACTTCATACTTTTCCGGGAAAAGCTGACTGTCCGTCTGACTGGCAATGGCAATATGGCCGCTGTCCGTAGGAACACTCGTAATGACGATTGCTTTGGGTCCCAGAGAAAGGAGCTTATCGCACAGGGTTTCGAGTTCCTTATCCGTCGGAGGCTTCGCCTGATAGGGTGTATCCGTAAGGAGACAGGCTTCGGTGTAATTGGGCGTAATGAGTGTTGCATGGGAAACAAGCTTTTTCATGGAAGCTGCCATAGTCTCATCAAAAACAGGATAGAGTTTTCCGTCGTCGGCCATGGCCGGATCGACAACAACGCTCTTCCCCCCACCGCCAAAACGGCCGATGGCATCAATCACCACATCAACCTGGGCCGAACTTGCCAAAAAGCCGCTGTAAATGGCATCAAAGGAAAGGCCCAGTTCCTGCCACTTATCCATGGACGATGTCATTTCATCTGTAAGGTCCTTACTATGGAACTTGCCATAGGTCAGGTTATTGCTGTAAAGGGCAGTCGGGAAGGGACAGACCTGGCTTCCCAAGGCTGACAGGACCGGAATGGCAGCCGTCAGCGAACAGCGGCCAAAGCTGCAGAGATCATGAATAGCAAGGACGCGATTTATTTTCATGGTGAAAACCCCTTTCTTTTTCCGTGTTTTTCCTATTGTAAGCCTCTTCAGGGCCATTGAAAATGCACGGTTTTCCTCTTAAACCAGCAAAGACCGTGCCTGCTGCAGGATGGGGAAACCCCAATTTTGGGTATAAAAAAAGACATCGCCCGAGCGATGACTCAATATTCCGTATAAAAAATGGTGCCGGGGACCGGAATCGAACCGGTACGGAGATCACTCTCCGAGGGATTTTAAGTCCCTTGCGTCTGCCAGTTCCGCCACCGCGGCAGACATAACTAATTAACACCTTTTAAGAAATAAAAATGGAGGCGACACCCAGAATCGAACTGGGGATAAAGGTTTTGCAGACCTCTGCCTTACCGCTTGGCTATGTCGCCTTAAAAGGTGGAGCGGAAAACGAGATTCGAACTCGCGACCCCCTCCTTGGCAAGGAGGTGCTCTACCACTGAGCTATTTCCGCAATATGGTGCCTCAGCACAGAATCGAACTGTGGACACAAGGATTTTCAGTCCTTTGCTCTACCAACTGAGCTACCGAGGCGTAATGGCGACCCGGATGGGACTCGAACCCACGACCTCCGCCGTGACAGGGCGGCATTCTAACCAACTGAACCACCGGGCCAATCAACTACGAATCATATTATACAGGCTCGACCTTGTTTTGTCAACAGCTTTTTATACTTTTTTTAAATTTTCCAATGTAGCCATTAAATTTGCTTCCATATGCACCTGCAACGCCTGCAGCTTATCCTCTGCCGGCACGTTGCCCAGCACGTCAAAAGCGTCTGTGGTCAAGGGCAGATGATTCTTGCGCATTTCCGCAAACAGCTCATCACGGAAAATATTATAGGAAAAGTATATCTGATTGCCATGCTTAAAATCAGTATAATCCAAAAAGATAAAGGAACCATTGATATAAGGCAAGGGATTATCGGGCGTAATATACAGCTCATAATCGCCTACCTGGGCAGGCAGCGAGCGCCAGTAGTCCCACTGCTCAAAATGCAGCGCTTTCGCTTCATACGGCAGCGTATGCACGGTTTTCTTATCCATACTGGCCAGAATATCAGGCAGGCTCTTGCGCATCATGTCAGCAAAATGCTCGCGGTCACGGCAAAAAAAGCGCACGTCGCGAAACGTATGCAGACCTACGGTTTTTACCGGCACATAGTCAAAGGTTTCTTTTGTGTAAGTCAAATCAAGACGACAGTGCGACGCTTCGTGCACATAGGCTGCAATATTCAAAATCTGTCCGTCGATGCCGGAGCCCGGCACAAGGGTATAATCACCGATTGCAGCAGGCAGATTGCGCACAAAATCCCAATCCTTAAGACCTGCTTCTATTTCTTTGATATCAGGCTGTCCCATCTCAACCTCCGCACTTTTCCAGCAGCTTGCCGATTTTACTGTAAATCCTTACTGCATTGTTATAAAATACATCCTCGTGATAGCATTCGGGAACAACGTGGCTGATCATCCAGATATACAGGGGAATATTTACAAGCGGCCAGTCACTGCCATACATGATTTTTTCATAATTGCCAAGATAATTCAGCCAGGTATGCAGCTGACGCAAAAAGCCACGCTGTCTTTCGAGCAGCATCAGCGGTTTAGGATTGCCCTCCACCAGACCGGAAAGATCGATGCATACGTTAGCGTTTTTGCAGGCCACCTCTGCCGCATCGGCGAACCATGGGCAACCACAGTGCGCTATAACAAAGGTAACGTCGGGAAACGCCACTGCCGCTTCATCAACAGTCAGCGGATGCGAATATTTCAAAAGACCGCTGGGCCAGGCTGTATCGCCTGTGTGAATTGCTACGGGCACATTATAGGCACGCGCCAGTTCAAACAGCGGCCAATGCCTTTTATCGTTGACATAGACAGCGTTATAACCGGGATAGAGCTTAATGCCCAGACAATGCGGGTCCTTAATGAAGCGTTCAAATTCCTGCGCTGTTTTTTCCGCATTTGCTTCGGTTATAGCCTCGCTGTTTACACCCATGCAATAGCCAATGTTCTGCGGCTGATTGTAATGCTCCTCGTCAAAAGGCGCTGCAAGGTCAATCATGCGCGGTGTGACACCGCCGTATTTCGAAGATGTATAATTAGTGTTGCCCATAGCTACAGAAAAGACGATATTGTTTTCTTCGCATATATTCTGCCAGCAGGCCGCTGTATTTTCATAACCTGCATTGGCTGCAACCTGCACAAAACCATCAACATTGTAATAATGCATATGGGCATCAATAATCTTCATTTGTAACCCCTCTTTATTTTAAAACACGTATCGCTATTCTTCTTCCTCTTTAGGCAGAATGATATTTAACACCATAGCCACGATAAAAACTACGGCTACACAGTTTTCTGCAAAAACATTCTTAATCAGATCCGGGAAAATCTTAAAAATTGCCGGTGTCTGAGTAAAGCCGATACCGATGCTGAGTGCCAGAGAAGCAATCGTTACATTACGGGAATTGTAGCCGCAGTTGGCAATCATCTGCACGCCGCTGACTACGATAGAACCGAACATCATCAAGGTGCAACCGCCCAAAACAGCCTCCGGCAGAGATGCCAGCAGCACGCCCAGCGCCGGGAACAGACCTGCCATAATCATAATAACAGCGCCTGTCATGATAGCAAAGCGATTGACAACCTTCGTCATAGCAATCAGGCCTACGTTCTGGCTGAAGGAGGTGATAGGCAGGCAACCGAAAACAGAAGACAAGCTGCTTACCAGACCATCGCAGACAATGGAGCCGGAAATTTCTTTCTCTTTAACATCACGGCGCAGACCGATAGCAGTCATGGCAGAGGTATCACCGATGGTTTCGGTAGCGGAAACCAGGAATATCAAAAAGAATGCAAAAATTGCATCAGGATGGAATTCCATGGTAAAAGGCATCAGCTGAGGAATAGCAATCAGCTTAACCTCAGCGAGCTTGCTCATGTTTACCATGCCCATGAAATAAGCAACTACATAGCCGACAATCAAACCAAAAAGCACGGAAAGCTGTTTATAGAAGGATTTGGCGAAAATATTGTAGGCAATGCAGCTTACCAAGGTAATAGTACCTACAATAATATAGGGAGCATCACCGAAGTTTGGGTTACCGAAGCCGCCGCCGAAGGAGTTAGCACCTACCGCCAGCAAAGAGAAACCGATGGAGGTAACAACGGTAGCAGCAACAATCGGCGGAATCAGACGGCGCCAGTATTTTGCGCCTAAGCCCAAAAAGCCTTCCAGCAAGCCACCAACCAGTACCGCACCCATAACGCCGCCGTAACCGTACTTAGCACCGATAACGCAGGCGATAGATACGAAAGTAAAACTAATGCCCATAACGATAGGCAACCCGCTGCCCACGCGCCATATTGGATAAAGTTGAATCAGCGTACCGATGCCTGCTACCAGCATTGCCGACTGCACCAGAGCACCGCTCTGCTCTACCGGCATTTTTACCACACCGGCTACAATCAGAATCGGAGCGATATTCGCTACGAACATCGCCAGAATATGCTGCAGGCCGAAGGGAATCGCTTTGCTTACAGATATTTTTCCGTCTAAGTCGTATATCGGATCACTATATTGTTTTTCGCTCATTACGCTTCCTCATGTCTGAACACTACTGTGTTGGTTTTTGCATCCATCTTATCAATAATAGCTAAGGAATGCAGGTTGTAGCCGGCTTTGCGCAGCTTGTCGCCGCCGCCCTGGAAGCCTTTTTCTACAGCAACGCCAACGCCTTCAACAGTAGCGCCGGACTGACGTACAATATCGATAAGTCCTTCCAGTGCACAACCGTTAGCCAGGAAGTCATCAATAATCAGCACATGGTCTGTTTTGGACAGAAATCTTTTGGAAACAACAACGTCGTTTGTTTTGCTATGTGTATAGGAATAAATTTGAGTGAAGTAAACATCCTTATCCATATTGCTGCCGCTGGATTTCTTGGCAAACACTACCGGAACGCCAAAATACATTGCCGCAACGCAGGCAATACCGATGCCGGAGGCTTCAATAGTCAGGATTTTAGTAATATTCCTGTCTGCAAACAAGCGCTTTAATTCTTTACCAAGCTCCGCAACAAACGGCACATCAATCTGATGATTTAAAAAGCTGTCAACCTTCAGGACATTACCGCTTTTGATAACACCATCATTAACAATTTTTTCTTCCAATAATTTCATCGTCAAGCCCTCCATAAATTGTTTTTTTAACTGCTGCTACGAACATGTCAGCAATAAATTTGCCTTTTAAGTATAAAGATTATTTTATCACACTGACAATCTATGGTAAAGTGATTTTCTGCTTCTACAGAGATATTTTTGCCTTAATCTACCACCAGGGCGACTTCGCTGCCTGTCCCCTGCAGGCCGCGTTTTTTCTTGACGAGAATTTTTTTGTCGATCATTTCCTGCAAATCATGTACATGCGAAATAATGCCTACAAGGCGATGGCCTTCACTGAGGCCCTGCAGCGTAGCAATAGCCTGCTGCAGACTGCTGTCATCCAGTGATCCGAAGCCTTCGTCGACAAACATCGTATCCAGCTGAATGCCGCCTGCGCAGGACTGCACCTCATCCGCCAGCCCCAGCGCCAACGCCAGTGATGCCATGAAGGATTCGCCGCCGCTCAAGGTTTTGACGCTACGCAGATTACCGCTGTAGTAATCCTTGACCTCCAAATCGAGGCCTGTTTTGCTGTTGCCTGTCTTGCTGTCCGCATCCTGCATTTTGTCACGGCACAGCTCGTACTGCCCGCGGCTCATGTGCAGCAGCCTTACATTGGCGCGCTGCAGAATTTTATCGAAGTAGTGCATCTGCACATAGGTTTCCAGATTAACGCGTTTTTTGCCTGTCAAGGTTCCGTTAAGCGTTGCGGAAAGGCTGTTGATAAGGCTGTATTCCGCTTCGCAGGCTGCCCTGCGCGCTTCATAGCCGCTGACCTCCTGCTTAATCCGCTGATTATTCTTGATTGCGGCATACAGACGCTTATCCTGCAGCTCCAGCTCACGCTGCTGCGACAGCAGCTTTTCATGCTCCTGCTGCAGCTTCTGTTCATCCACATCCGTCAGCAGCTCATTCTGCTCGGCAAGCTGCTTTTTCAGCTCCTGCAGCTGGCCTTCGGCACCTGCCAGCTGCTGCCTTATGCTCTGCGCCGCAGCCTCCGCCTGCTTGTCGGCAGCCTTCTGCTGCTCCAGCGTTCTCGCCAGCTTACGGTATTGCTCCACCTTTTCCTGCAAAAAGCCCATTTTCAGGCGCAAGGCCGTAATCTTATTGTTAACATCCTTCAGCTCTGCCTGCGCTCTTTCGGCAATCAGCTTCAAATCATCACAGCCAAGCAGCTCCACGCCCTTGCCTAGCAGCAAGGTTTTGTCCAGCTCCAGATGTTCCTTTAAAGCCTTGCCTTCACCTATAAGACCATCCCTTATCTTCTGAGCAGCCTCAGCTTTAGCGCGCGCCTGCTCAACATCATTTTCGGTAGGTGCGTCCTGCGCCAGCTGCACAGGCTGCGGATGCTCGCAGGAACCGCAAACCGGGCAGGGCTTGCCGGGTTTCAGCTTATCGTGTGCCAAAAGTCCCGCCTGCGCGCCCAAAAATCTGTCAAAACAAGCGTCGCTCAGCTCATTAAGATGATTGAAATTATCGCAGGCCTGCTTATACTCCTGACGCTTCTGCAGAAGTGCAACCTCCTGCCTTTGGTAACGCTGCTGCATATCCTGCAGTTGCAGCAGCTCTCTTTGCCGTGCAGCCAGCTGCTGCCTTTCTGTTTGCATCTGTGCCAGCTCCACCTCGCCCTTTTGCGCTTCACTGACCTCCGTCTCTAACCTTTTCAGAGACTCTTGCCTTTGCACTGCTGCAGCTGCTTCCTGCTCCAGTTGCTTTTGCATGCCTGCTATTCTCACTTCTGTCGTCTGCATATATTTTTCAAGCTGCTGCTTTTTATCAATAGCGCTCAGGCTGTCCTGCAGCGCAGTCAGATTTTTCGTCACAATAGCCGCCGCTGCCGCCACCTGCTGCTGTTCCTTTTCGTCAAGAGCAATAATTGTGTCAATCAAGGCCAGTACTTCTTCAACACAGCCTTCATAGTGACGCAAAGCAAAGCTCTGCAGCTGCTCCGTATATACGGAGCAGCTGATGCCGCTTAAAGCCTGCTCGCTTCGGCGCTGCTGCTCGATAAATTCATTACGCTTAGCCGCAGCATCCTGCTTCAGCTTATCCTGCAGCTGCTGGAAAAAGTATGTATGAAATAAATCACGGAAGATTTTACTGCGCTCATCCGTATTGGTATCCAAAAATTTGCGGAACTGTCCCTGAGCAATCATCGTAATCTGCGTAAACTGCTTGTGATTAAGCCCCAACAGCTCCACAATGCTCTTGTCTACATCAGACATTCTCGTTACCGGTACGCGGCCATCGGGATAGTACAGCTCGGCGCCGGCCTTTTCCTTCGTCATACCGCCGCCACGCTTCGACGGACGGCGATACTCAGGATTGCGTCTTACCCTGTAACACTTGCCGCGGAAGGAAAACTCCAGCTCCACAAACGTCGGCGTATCGGCATCCGCATATTGGCTGCGCAGCATGTTGGCATCACGCACACCGCCACTCGTCTGTCCGTACAGGGCATAGGAAACAGCATCGAAAATTACGGTTTTGCCGGCACCGGTATCACCGGTAATCAGATACAATCCCTGCTCTCCGAGCTTGGAAAAATCTATAACGGTTTGGCCTGCATACGGACCAAACGCACTCATAACCAGCTTCAGCGGTCTCATAATATGTCAGCTCCCATTTCCGACAGCAGATTTGTCAGATACTGCTTCTGGTCCTCGCTCAGCTCCTGATTGTTCTGCAGGCGATAAAAATCATCAATAAGCTCTAATGGTGTTTTCTCTGCTAAATCTTCCGTAACCTTCAGTTCTGCATTCGCCTGCGTGCGCTTATTGTCATAATCAAGCTGCAGCAAATTCTTATATACAGTCTGCAGGCGCTGCATAGCATTCGGGATATCGTTTTCATCAGTAAGCGTCAGATAATAAAAATCCTGCAGGAAGCCATTTTCATCCATCGGAAACATGGCATAATTCGGTCTTGTCATTAAATTCTCAAAGGTATCCTTTAAATAGCGCACCTCACGCAACGGCATCAGCGGCAGCTGCGTAACCTTCATATTACCTTTTTCGGCAAGCTCCACCATTGTCACGGATTTTTGCTGTTGCCATTCGCTGAAGGAATATTTCAGCGGTGTACCGCAATAGCGGATGCGCTCGTTGCCGCCGACATTCTGCGGATTATGGATATGCCCCAAAGCCACATAATCAAAAGCAGCAAAAACCTCTGCACCGATATTATCCAACCCGCCCACATTAACAGCCTCGCTGCCTGCAGTAACAGCGCCGGTAACAAACTGATGCGCAACAAGCACATTGCGCTCGTCCTGTGCCAACTGCAGCTGCGACACAGCATATTTCACCGCATCATGGTAGCTGCTAATCTCTGCAGCAGCCTCCTCCGGCGCCCAATGCTTCACAACAGCAGGCTTCAAAAACGGCAGCAGGAAAATATTCACCCTGCCGAATTCATCCTCCAGCACAAGCTTCTGCTCCTCACCGTTGTAGCTGCCCGCAAAATGAATGCCGCTGCCGCTCATCAGCTGCGCGCCGAACGCCAGGCGCTCTGCCGAATCATGGTTGCCGCTGATGATGCACACAGGCACCTTAAGCTCCGCCAACTGATTCAGAAAATCATCAAACAAAACGACAGCTTCTGCCGGCGGTACCGGTTTATCATAAATATCTCCGGCAAGCAGTACGCAATCAGGCTGCTTGGCGCAAATCATCTGTACAATCCGTTGTAGAATATATTTTTGATCCTCATAAAGAGAAAATTCATTGAGTTTTTTTCCTAAATGCAGATCCGACAAATGTAAAAGCTTCATGCTATCACTCCCTGTCACGAATATTTATTCACTGTTATTTAATCGTTGTATTATCTTGATTTTATCATGCTAAAGCATATGCGTCAATCTATACTTCAAACAAACGTTGCCGTTCCTCCTAAACTTTCTAGAAAAAAATTCTACTTTTTTCCAAAAAAGTACTTGACCAACTGCTATCTATCTGCTATAATCGTTATTGTTCTGATGAGCGTGCTCAAAAAGAACTGCTACTCCGGGATGGTGTAATGGTAGCACAAGTGACTCTGGATCATTCGGTCTGGGTTCGAGTCCTAGTCCCGGAGCCAAATGGCGCTATGGTCAAGCGGCTAAGACGTCGCCCTCTCAAGGCGAAATCAAGGGTTCGATTCCCTTTAGCGCTACCACGAAAGGCAAAACGCTGAGATTCAACTGAATTTCAGCGTTTTTATTATTTACAATTACTTTGACATCCAAAGAGTCAAAAAACTTCTTCAGGAAAGCGTCAGAAACACCTACTTCAGTAATGAACGAATCAATGAAAGCTTCCAGAATATCTTGGTTGATAACAGAATAGTCATTCTTGTTCAACTCAATAAGTTCTGCCTCCATCATGTCTAAAGTTTTCTTAGCTTCTTTATAAGCGTTTAAAACCATATCATCTGTTCCATCATACAAGGTAAGAAGGTTCTTAGCCTTGTTTTTTTGTACCCCGATTTTTTTACGCAGTTCATCCGCACGCACTTTTTCCTCTCTATTCTCAGATTGATTTAAAAACTCCGTAATAATAGACTGCTTGTGAGCCTTTATGTAGTCAACAATAGCAAGATAAACAACATATTCTATTTTGTCTTTGCGCACCATAGAAACGTCACAATTACCATGTTTATTTTTTTGGTTGCTACAAGCATAATAAATGTATTTATTTCCTCTGGCTCCAATTCTAGTTCCAGACATAGCCGCTCCGCACTCGCAGAAAATACGGCCACTAAGCGCATATATTTCTTTCGCATTTGTTGCGCCATTACGACGTCTAGCCATAATCTTTTCTACAGTCAAAAAATCCTTTTTTTCTATAATCGCAGGAAGAGCATCTTCAAATTCCATATAGTTGTCAGCCTTCTTTCTACTATTATGCTTGGTACTCTTGCCAAGTTCCAAGACACCTATATATTTGCGGTTACGCAATATATCATGTATAGCGCCTTTACTATAATCCCCACCACGTTTAGTCTTATAGCCATTTGCTTTTAACCAATCAACTATTTTTCCATAGCCTGCACCTTCAATCTTCATAGAAAAGATTTTTTTGACAGCTATAGCCTCATATTCATTAATAACATACGTTCCATCCGGCGCTATGTCATACCCCAAAGGAGAAATTCCACCATTATGCTTTTTCTGCAACAAATTCTCTTTTTTCCCACGTTTTATCTTGATAGATAAATCACGGGAATAAAAGGCTGCTACAGCCACTTTAACGCCCTCTGTAAGCTTGCCGTTAGCTGTCGATACATCTCAAACCAAAAGATCTTAGAACTAAATTTTCAATCCAGTGTTATTAAGTAGCTGCTTTGACGCTTATGACGTATAAATAACAGTTGCATTGAATAAAAGAAGAGAGCTCTGATACTCTTTAAAGACAAAAATGGCTGGAGCAATATGCCC
>ENA-OPAC01001535-OPAC01001535.1-human-gut-metagenome-genome-assembly--contig:-NODE-1535-length-10513-cov-3.796615_pt1 | contig 10513 bp, 8 predicted proteins | sample MGYA00241052_ERZ501420 | MGnify/ENA primary metagenome ERZ501420 (study PRJEB25962, sample SAMEA2042513) | human gut metagenome | biome: human gut; feature: human-associated habitat; material: faeces... | reverse complement strand
CTGAGGCTAGCGCGTCTGCCGTTCCGCCACTACCGCATGCTTTATTCATTTCGTTGTTGTCATAAGCAACATAGATATAATAGCATACTCTGATGCGTTCGTCAAGTAACCTTGCGAAAAAAATTTATAAAATCTTCTTTTGCTATTATTTTATCTTATCCTTATAAAGCAGATAATATTTATCCCTATCCTGCATAACCTTAGCTACATATTCACGGGTATCAGGGTAAGGAATAGATTTTATATCGTTGAAATTATAGTCCCAGCCGTTTTCCTGCATCCATTCATGCGTCTGTCCGCGCCCCGCATTGTAGGCCACCATCAGCAGTACTAGGTTATGCTGAAATTCGTGCTCCAGCTCGCCTACATACCAGCAGCCCATGCGGATATTTTTTCTAGTCTGGTACAAATCACTGTCCTGATAATTCTCCAGGCCCATCTGCTCGGCAATCCAACGACCTGTTTCCGGCATAATCTGCATCAGGCCTACTGCTCCGACTTTGGAAACAGCATCATGCTTGAAGTTGCTTTCATTTTTGATAATGGCAGCAACCAGAAAAGGATCTACATTATTTTTCTTACTGTAGGTCACAATATCCTGCTGATAATCCCACATATAAACGAAGCGCATCTGTACAGTATCGCTGCTCCAGATCTTCCAGCCGCCGAAACCTATAACAAACAGCACACCAAGAAGCAGCAGCCATCTGTACAGCCTTCCGTGTGTCTTAGTCCGTCTGCTGCTGGCTTTGCGCTTACCCTTCACTGACGCCACCCAAAAGCAGCTCCAGCTGCGAATGCACAGCCTGCATGGTTTCCGCCTGACTGCCACTGTTGTCCAATACTACATCGGCATATTTTTTCTTTTCTGCCAAGGACATCTGCGCTTCAATGCGCGCATTCACCTCATCTGCTGTCATACCGCTGCGCAGCATTGCTCTTTCAACCTGCTGCTGACGGCTGACGGATACCAGCCACACGCTGTCCACATTCTTATGCCAGCCGCATTCAATCAGCAGAGGCACATCCAGCACCGCTGCCTTATGTCCCTGTTTGCTGCTTGCAGCCAAAAAGCTTTCTGCCTGCTGCCAGACTATTTTATGGATAATGGCCTCTACTGCCTTCAGCGCTTCCTTGTCATGGAAAATGCGCTCGGCAACCTTGGCTCTGTCTAATGTTCCTTCCTCGCTCAGATATTCCTTGCCCAATACGGCAATCACCTGCGCCAAGCCTTCGCTGCCTGCAGCTACTGCCAGACGTGATTCGGCATCCGCATCAAAAACAGGCAGTCCCAGGCTGCGCAGCTCTGCCGAAACTGTACTTTTACCGGAAGCAATGCCTCCCGTCAAACCTATTGTTATCATTATTCTCCACTCCTACCTTTGGCAATGCTCACAATAAACCGTGCCCCTGCCGCCAACCTTGGTTGTCTGCAGCAGCGCACCGCATTTTTTACAGGGCTTGCCGCCTCGGCCGTATACCAGCAGATGATTCTGGTTATCGCCCTTATTTCCTTCGCCGTCCTTATAATCACGGAAGGTTGTACCGCGATTTTTGATGCCCTGTGCAATTACCGCATTGACTGCCTCACACAAGCTGCTTACCTCGGCAGCGCTCAGGCTGCAGGCTTTGCGCATGGGCAGAATGCCGGCTAAAGCCAGGCATTCATCGGCATAAATATTTCCAAGACCGGCAATAACCTGCTGGTCCAGAATAAAGCTTTTGATAGCCTTCTTGCTTTTTTGCGCCAACGGCAGCAGATATCCGGCAGTAAAGCCTTCACTCAGCGGCTCCGGTCCCAGCGTTTCGTAGCCTTCAATATATGTATCGTTATCGGTTACCAGATACAGCGTACCGAAGGTACGGATATCCGTAAACCACATCGTCACGTCATCAGAAAGCGTAAACTTGATTTTAGCATAAGCCGGTGCAGGTGCGGCGGACGGTTGCGCCAACAGCGCGCCTGTCATGCGCAGATGCACTATCAGCTGCTGCTTCGGTGCTGTGTGCAGCACCAGATATTTACCGCGTCGGCCTACGCTGCTGATAGTTTTGCCCACCAGTCCTTTGATAAAGGCATCAGGCTGAGGATATTTTATCAATCGCTCCAAATATATCTCTACTGCTAAAATTTTCTTTCCTTCTATATGAGGCGCAAGTGTTTTGCGCACCTGCTCAACCTCAGGCATTTCCGGCACAGGTCTTCCCCTCTTTCCGTAAAGTATCCGTTATTTTGTTTCCGCCCAGTCACGACCGCAATTAACATCGGCCAGCAGCGGAATATCCAGTGACGCAGCACCTTCCATGGCTGTTCGCACCAGCTGCGCTGCCTGCTCCTTCTCATCCTCAGTAACTTCCAGCACCAGCTCATCGTGTACCTGCAGCAAAATTCTGCTCTTGCACTGCGCCTTATCCAGCTCGCGCTGCACGGCAATCATAGCCTTCTTCATAATATCTGCGGCAGTTCCCTGAATCGGGGTGTTGATAGCGGTACGCTCCGCAAAGCTGCGCAGATTAAAATTACTGCTGCGGATTTCCGGCAGATAACGTCTGCGTCCCATCAGCGTGCTGACATAGCCTTGCTCACGTGCCTTGGCTACAATATCTTCCATGTATTTTTTTACGCCGGTATAGCGTTCAAAGTAGCTGTCAATATAGCCTGCTGCCTCCTTGCGGCCGACATCCAGCTGCTTAGCCAGACCAAAATCGCTGATGCCGTAAACAATGCCGAAGTTAACAGCCTTCGCACGGCTGCGCATTTGGGGCGTTACCTCGTCAAGCGGCACACCGAAAACCTCGGCAGCTGTGCGCGCATGGATATCCTGACCATGACGGAAGGCCTCCAAAAGCAGCTCATCCTGCGCAATGCAAGCCAGAATACGCAGCTCAACCTGCGAATAATCGCAGCTCATCAGCAGATCATAGCCTGCTCCCGGAACAAAAATACGGCGAATCTGTCTGCCCTCCTCCGTGCGTGCAGGAATGTTCTGCAGGTTGGGGTCCGTGCTGGACAAACGGCCTGTTACCGTTACAGTCTGCTGGAAGTGCGTATGAATGCGTCCCGTTTTGGGATTAATCAACGGCTGCAGTCCTTCCAGATAGGTGGATTGCAGCTTCGCCAGCTTGCGATGCTCCAGAATGGTAGCAATCAGCGGATGCTTGCCCTCCAGTGCTTCCAATACCTTGGCATCGGTAGAATAGCCTGTTTTCGTCTTTTTGATTACCGGCAGCTGCAAGCGTTCAAATAAAATCACGCCCAGCTGCTTGGGAGATTTCAGGTTAAACTCTTCGCCCGCCTGCTCCTGTGCCAAAGCCTCCAGCTTGGCAATACGGTGCCCCATATCTTCGTTCAGCTGCAGCAAAAGCTCCTTGTCCGGCGTAATACCGGCAAACTCCATCTGCGCCAGCACCGGTGCCAACGGCAGCTCAAATTCCTCATACAGCTTGAGCTGCTGCTGTTCAGCCAACAGTCCGCGCAGCTTAGATGCGAGCTGCTGCAGATTTTCGCAAGGCGTTGCCAGTACTCCCGGCAGATTGCGGCGGCTCAAATCCTCCAGGCTGTAGGAGCTGTGGCCGGGGTCGGCAACATAGCCTGCCAAAGCTACATCATCAACTATTCCCTGCACCTTCACCTTGCGGCACAGGCAGGATTTATAAAGCTCCTTGCTGTCTATTGTTATCTTTTTGCTGTCTGCGTCTGCCAGCCAGCTGTCAAATTTATCCCAACAGCCGCTTTGCGCGTCCAGCACATAAATTTTATCATTAACCAAAATTTCGGCACTGCTGAAATACAGCTCAGGCAGCTGTCCTGCTACCTGAGCATGCACAGCAACAGGCTGCTTTGCTTTAGCTAATGCACCAAAAAGCTCCTCTGCCAGCTGCGGCGTATTTACAGCAATCTGCTGCAAGCCTTCCTGCTCAACAGCTTCTCCGAAAAGGTCAAAGCTGTCCTGCACACCGCCAAGTACCGCGGCAAAGCGCTCGTACATATTGCGGAACTCCAGATCCTGCATCAGGGTGCGTGCTTCCTCCTTCATCGGCTGCAGCTCGTAGGTCTGCACAGCGGTATCAACCGGTGCTTCCGTGCAGATTGTTGCCAGCTGCTTCGACAGCAGTGCAGATTCCTTATTGTCCGTCAGCTTCGTCTTTAACGATTTGCCGGAAACCTTCTCGATATTCTCCAGCACCGTTTCCACATTGCCGTATTCCTTAATCAGCTTCATCGCTGTTTTAGGACCTACGCCGGGCACGCCGGGAATATTATCCGATGTATCGCCCATCAGGCCCTTCAGCTCAATCAGCTGCTTAGGCTGCAGGCCCTCGTAATTGGCAGCAAATTCCGCCTCATCAAAAACTTGAATATCGCTGATGCCGCGCTTGGTATAAAAAACCTTGGTACGCTTATCAATAAGCTGCAGCTCGTCGCGGTCACCGGTAACAATGATAACCTCAACCTCCGGCGGTGCCTGCACAGCAAAGGTACCGATAATATCATCGGCCTCATAATCATCCAGCTCCAGCGTGCGGATTCCCATGCATTCCAAAACCTTCATCGCCAAAGGAAACTGCTCGCTCAGCTCGCTCGGAGTAGGCTTACGCTGCGCTTTATACTCCGCATACAGCTTGCTGCGGAAGGTTTTGCGCGATTTATCAAAGGCAACAGCCATATAACGCGGCTTCACCTCATCCAAAAGCTTCAGCAGCATATTGCACAGTCCGTACACTGCTCCCGTATGGATACCCTGACGCGTAGTCAGCGGCGGCAGCGCAAAAAACGCTCTATGTATCAGGCTGCTGCCATCTATAACTAAAAATTTATCTGCCATAATTGCTCCTCCTCTATGCCGCTCACATAGAATAAACATTAATGTAATTATTATATCATAGCGAGGCAAGAAAATATGTAACTAATATGTAAGAAAGAGCAAACTTCGGCTTATGCTGCCGCATTGATATCCATGCAATACAAAAGCGCAGAACTGTCCGCATGCCGTGTTCTGCGCTGAGCTACTGCTTAAAAATATATTTTTTCTGCCGGATAATAGTCATGCAGTATTTTCCTTAAAAGTGAAAAATCATCCGACTTAAACATCACCAGAGAATACTTGGTTTTAATATAATCTATAAAATCCTGTAAATTGTCACATTTAATATAATGCTCCAGGGAATCATCCCTGATATATTTGCCGATTACATCATTTATAAGCTTAATCGTTTCCGGAGCAACGTCCGCATCCGGCACGAGATATAATTGCGAAATAATATTATTGAAGCTGTAGGCCATAGGTTTATGCCAACGACTTTGCGACAGCATAAACAGACGGGCAAAGGCGATAAGATTACGTAAGCTTTGGTTGGCACGATGTACATTGCCTTCCTGTTTACCTTCCTGTTCAAATGCAGTCAACTTCGGCGGAACTGCCATATCCCAGCATTGGAGCAGCTTGAGTCCTCTTTTTTCCGGAAAAACCGGATAATAGACAACTCTTTTTTCCAAATCGCACACTTTGAGCATAATAATATCATCCTTCAAAAAGCGATCGCTGCCATCAGCATTATAAACAAAACTCCATGGCGGAAGTTCCTCATAAGATTCTACCTGAACGCGATGTTTATTATTCATTCCTATAGCTGCTGACAAGTTCTCGCAAAACTCTTTTTGAAAAGCAATGATTTCCTTAGTGCTTGCTTCTCTGCACTTATACATTGCATCATCCCTTCCTTAATCAAATTAATTGTTTACCTTATTTCTCTCATGCCCTCAAGGCTGTTCTCCTTTCCCAGATTATAGAAACACTATATTTTTGCTTACCCGTCTATCATAATTTAAAAATTCTCTATATTTAGATTCTTTTCTTTATTCGCAAAATTCATCGCTATTTTTTACGGCTATTTGATGAGCTTCACGAATCACAAATAGCCGTAGTAAAGATTCCGTTCCCAGAGCTGTTTTATTAACTAGTCTTTATATGCATAATTATACTATACCGCATTATTTTTGTCTAGTATTTTTTAAAAGTTAATCCGATTTTTATTTTGTCTTTAATTGTCTTTTATGTTGCTATCGGATTTATTCTTATTTAAATTGCTTATCGATTCTTTGCTTCTTTATTCCTTATCGGAGCGCTCATTTATTCCGGCACAAAGCAAAGTCAGGGCACCCAAGGTCCAAAATAACAATCCCATCTGAGTATTGAAATAAACATGGTCAGTCAATCCGCCAATAATAATGCCTACTGTTGCCAGCACATAACCGCGTCCCATAGCCTTCAGCCACAAGCTGCGTCCATGATATGCCAGCTTCCAGCCTGCAGGCAGAAAAATGCCGAACCAGATAACAAGAAAGGCCAGTAAACCATGCGCACCCAGCTCCGCCCAGATATTCAAGAAAATATTGTGGCAGTGGTACATGATAACGTTCTTGTCCGCCAGATAAAAATTATATGTAGGATATACAAAACGGTAGCCATACCAGCCTACACCAAACGGGAATTCCTCAATAATCCATTTGGTACTCTTCAAATAAGCCATGCGCAGAGCAATCGAGGTATCACCGCCGTAACCGCCGCGGATAGATTCCAGACGCTGCAGCACTGCCTGCCCGCCAAGCGCCAGAGCCGCCGCACCGCCGCCAAGGACAGGAATAAAAGCCTTACGGCAGAACAGCACACAGAACGCCAGCAACATCACAGCGCAGGCTACCCAGTTACCGCGTGAATATGTATAAAGCAGGCAGACTGCTGCCAAAAGTCCCGTAACAAGAAACGCCAGACGCCATTTTTTATACGCCTTCGTCTGATTGAAAAAGGCTGTACTGTAAGCAACAACCAGCACAAGATAGCCTGCCAGGATATTGGGGTTAACCAGCGTAGAGAAAACGCGCACCTTCAAATCAGGGAACTGCGCCGGGTCCACCCAGATGCCCTCAGCCGTAACGCCGAAAATCTTCTGCGCAATACCGATGGCACTCACCAGCAGCGATACACCTAAAAAAGCACCGATGAGCTGCAACGGACGCGGCAAAGTGCCGAAGCGCTGCCACACAAGCGCAAATTTTTGCTTAGCGTCAGCATTTTTCCAAGCCTCACTTTGCGTCAGCGGCTCAGCCTCACAGGCAGTCAAAGTTGCCCTGTCCTGCTCACTGCTGCGGCCGTAACGCAGCAGCACAAAAAACAGCGCCGCATACTGGCCTACAACATACACCAAATTCCAGAAGGACAAAAATCTGTCCAAGGAAAAATATACCGAAACAACCGCAATCAGCAAAAGAAGATAAAACGCTCCCTGCTGCCACGGCTTCAGCACATTCTCCTGCTGCGGGCGTCCCTTAACATGCGACACAATCACAGCACCGATAAAGGTCATCGCTACGCAGAAGGAGGTGAATTCCTGCTCCAGCGGAATAACTGCCACAGTAAACAGCAGCATATACCATATTTTATTTTCGAGATAATTTGCCAGTTTTGTCATGATGCACCCTAACAAAAGATTCTATTTTCTTAAACAAGCCATTAATATATCGCAGCGCAACATTTAATTGCGACGCAGATACTCGTTACCGAAGTCAATAAACCTCAATATCGCCTTCAGTTCATCGCACGCTTATCCGCCAGCAGCATCTTCTTAAACTCGCCCACCAGATACAGGCTGCCGCAAACGCACACAACACCGTCAGTGCCTGCTCCGCAGATAGCAGCATCATACGCCGTAGCAAGATCAGCCTCCGCCACAGCATTGCTGCCCACCAGCTTCGCCAAATCCGCAGCCTCCGCAGCACGCGCACCCTCATCGGCACGCACGGTGTAAACAACATCATCCTGCTTAATCAGTGTTTTGATAACACCGCTCATATCCTTGTCACCCATCATGCCAAAGACAAACTGCACCTGCTTGCCGGGATAGTATTTATCCAAAGCATTACGCAGAGCCTTGGCACCGTCAGGATTGTGCGCACCGTCCAGAATAATATCCGGATTCTTGTGAATGCGCTCCAAGCGTCCCGGCCAAACGGTGTTAGCCACGCCCACATGCAGCGCCAGCTCGTTAATGCGGTCATCCTGCTTGCTCACCAGCTTGGCAGCAACAATCGCTACGCTGGTATTCTTAATCTGATGCTCGCCCGGCAGCTTGATTTCATAATCGGAATGATAAAAATCACCTGCATGCAGAGTAAAGGTCTGGCCCTCCATCGAGCTTTTTACCTCCGTGCCGTGAAAAGCCTTACCGTAAAGATAAACAGGCGCTTCCTTAAACATAGCCAGGCTCACAATAGGACCAAGAGCTTCATTGCCTTCGGCAGCGGTAACCAGAGGCACCTTCTCCTTGATAATGCCTGCCTTCTGCATAGCAATGCGCTCCAAAGTTTTGCCGCAGCGGTCTGTATGGTCCAGCGCAACATTGGTAATAACGCTGACCACCGGCGTAATTACGTTGGTGGAATCCCACAGGCCGCCCATGCCTACCTCAATAACAGCATAATCAACCTTCTGCAGATAAAAATATAAAAATGCTGCCGCCGTCAGAATCTCAAACTGCGTCGGCTGCTCGCACACGCCCTTTTTGACAACGCTGTCGGCAGCAACCTTTACAGCAGTAATCGCCGTAGCAAAATCCTCGTCGCTGATATCCTTGCCGTTGAGGTTAATGCGCTCGTTGTACTTCACCAGATGTGGGGAAGTGAACTTGCCCACCTTCAGGTTTGCTGCCAGCAAAATATTCGTAATCATGCTGGTAACAGAGCCTTTGCCGTTAGTGCCGGTTACATGCACTATTTTAATCTTTTGCTCCGGGTTTCCCAGCTCACGCAAAAGTCCTTCAATACGCTCCATACCGAGCTTAATGCCAAATTTGCCCAGGCTGTCCAGATATGCCAGGCTTTCTGTATAATTCATTGTGCTTACGCCTCCATCAATAATTAACTAACAATTTATTATAACATAGTTTCCCGCGCCGCGTCTTGCGAAAAAGCGCAAAAATAGCCGCTGCGTCACAAGAACGAGCGACTATTTTGCTGAGCGAAATACTTACATATTATATATAGTAGCTTTCAACTGCCAATACAGGCCTACTGCTGCAAGGGATCCTCGCCATATTGGTTCGGTCCTTCGGTTCCTTTGAAGAATAAAATATAGATGTAAAACAAAATGTTAACCAGCGGCACAAACAAAAGCAGCATCCACCAGCCGCTTTTATCCAAGTCATGCAGACGACGTGCAAGCATCATAATTCCGGCTACAAAGCCAAATATACATAATGCTAAAAGCAGAACTGCAAACAAAAGCTCCAGAGCCTCAATGGCTACAGTTGCCAACTCCAGAATCCCCTGGATAATACCTAGCACTAAGGACAGGAAAATGCTTCTGTAAATATAGGATTTGCGGTTCAGGCGTCCTGCAGACGTAAAGAACAGCTCCTTGAAAACAGCCTCCTTGTCCGCACTGCTGTCCTTGAACAGCAGGTCCAGGCCCTCGCCAAGGTTCAAAAACTTCTTGCCTGCTTTAGGTGCTGCCTGAGCGCTATACGCATCGGTGTTAACTTCACCGGCAGTATTGGTATGCTTAAATTCATCAGGATTAACCTTAGGATTGCTATTACCATTAGTATCAGCATTAGCGTCAGTATGTACATTTTCTTGAGCATTGGCAGCAACAAAACCTTCTTGCTTGGGACTGTCATTAATACTCTTTTTATAGCTTATATCAGCACTGCTGGCAGCACCGGCTACAACACCGGCAACAGTAGTAGCTACAGCTTCTGCCTGCGGATTTTGCTCCTGCTCCACCTTCTGACCGCAGTTCACACAAAACTTAGCACCGGGATTCAACTCACTCCCGCAATTAGTACAGAAATTAGCCATCTTTACCGCCTCCCTTTTCTTTTATTGTAACGCAATCAGCATTGTAATTCAAGAAAATGTGCCCCTGGCAACAAAATAAAAAACGTACAGCGCCAAACCTTCACAGCTTGTCGTTGTACACTTTTCCTTATGTGTTTTTATGGTGCTTCCATAATGGTAGGCGGTTGCCCTCTGACGTGATAAATTCAGTTTCACTGAAAATCCCCCAAGAGGGAGGTTTAGGCAGGCCTACTTGCCAAAGCTACGCAAATACTCCTTCAACAAAAAGGTGCAGAAATGAGGACCTTTAACAATCAGCGGCTTATGCTCTTTTTCCTGCTTCCACTGCATCAGATATGTATCTATTTTTCGCTCCAGATAAATCATGCCTTCAACCTCCTTTTGTGCTCTTTTTTCTATTATACAACGTACGCAATACTCCTTCAACAAAAAAATGAGCCTATTTTTAGGGGTTTATTACAATTTCATGAGGATATTTTTGGGTACTGACAACAATTTCATGAGCCTATTTTGAAGTGTCGACTACAATTTCATGAGGATATTTTAAAAATTGCCAGCTCAATACCGTACACATGCAAAAAAACCGTACAGCTCCAAAGCCGCATTGATATGTACCCAGTTTTCTGGACACCGCTAAAAATTTGAATAATTATATTT